>ERZ779866.2415-NODE-2415-length-16931-cov-2.658865_pt1 | contig 16931 bp, 14 predicted proteins | sample MGYA00511248_ERZ779866 | MGnify/ENA primary metagenome ERZ779866 (study PRJEB29588, sample SAMEA2155758) | human gut metagenome | biome: human gut; feature: human-associated habitat; material: faeces | place: Denmark | collected 2008/2010 ... | reverse complement strand
CGGCGGCTTTGCCGACGGGGCGGGTTGTTGATTTTGCATGCAAAATCCCTTCCCTACCCATTATGCGGGACTCTGGTTGGCTCAGCTTGCCTCCAGGCAAAAGCGGCCTTCGCCACATTTACCACGCGCTGCAGCCCCCGCCCTGTTAAATCGTATCGTCCTCGCTCTCCTCCTCCGTAAAGAGGAAGGTATCTTCGTGATCCTCGGCAAGAATAGGCTTTTCTTCCACGCGTTCGTCCTCCTGGGCAGCGCGGAGCGCCTGTGCAACCGCCTGTTGCCAGGGGCTGATGGCCGGTTTGCCTTCCCGTGCGGTTTCCTTCGGTTTGGGGGGCTCTTTTCGAGGCTGTACGGCGGGCTTTTCCTTTTCCGCTACAGCGGCCTTTTCCGCCGCCTCCTTGCGCCGCTTGGGATTCTCCCGCATAACGGGTTTCCCCAGGCCAGGAACGCGGTTTTCCTTGGGCTTCTCGACTGTCCGTTCATCCTTGCGGGGGGCACGTTCCTCGCGGTTGCCGCGGGGCGGACGTTTTTGCGCACGGCGGTTTTCTGCCGTCTCCTCTCGGGTAGTCTCCTGTCCTTCGGCCGGTTCCTGCGCCTCTGCGGCAGGAGTTTCTTCCGCCTTGGGTGCACGCACATTCTGCGGGAGGTTGACCCGCTGCACATCCGTCATGGGAAAATCCTTCAGCTCGCTACTGTCCCCCTTTTGCAGGCGGACGCGTACCGTTTCCTTGATGACGTTGAGTTCCCACACCACGCCGGTTCCCTCGGGGGTAATGACTTCTTTTCCCACCTTGGGCATTTGCTTGCGAATCTGCTCATAATTTTCCTGCTCGTACTTCAGGCAGCACATCAGCCTGCCGCAAACGCCGCTGATCTTGGTGGGGTTCAGAGACAGATTCTGTTCCTTTGCCATTTTAATGGACACAGGTTGAAAATCTCCCAGGAACGTGCCGCAGCAGATGGGGCGTCCGCAAGGGCCAAGCCCTCCCAGCATCTTTGCCTCATCCCGCACACCAATTTGCCTTAGTTCAATGCGCGTCTTGAATACGCTGGCCAGATCCTTCACCAAGGCACGGAAGTCCACCCGGCCATTGGCTGTAAAATAAAACAGTATTTTGTTATTATCAAAGGTATATTCTACGGACACCAGCTTCATGTCCAGCTTATGGTCGGCAATCTTCTGCTGGCAAATGCCGTATGCCTCTTTTTCCGCACGTTCGTTATCCTTGGCATGCTGCACATCCTGGGCGTTGGCAATACGGATCACCTGCTTAAGCGGCGCAGTCAACTGGTCATCGGCGATTTCCTTGACGCCCGTAACCACTTCGCCAAACTCCACACCGCGGGTGGTTTCCACAATGACAAAATCCCCGGCAGTGGGCCAATAGGAGCCGGGGTCGAAAAAATAGAGCTTTCCAGCGTTCTGAAAGCGAACGCCAATTACTTTAACCATGGTTGAATTTCCTCCGTCATGTGCGTCAGCAGTCCCTCGACCACTGCCTGCCACGTTACTTGATTGGCTCTGCGCCGTCTGGCCTCAAACACAGCGTCCAGCAGGCGCGAGAATGCCGCATCCTCGCCTTCCTTGGCCAAGCGTTGCCAAGGGAGCGGGAAGCTAGCAACGCCCTGGGCGTCCAGCAATCCCACATGCGTCAGCCATAGGCTGCGCAGCATTTCCTCCACATCCCGCAATAGTTCCTCGGCCTGGTCGCGCCGGTCCTTCCAGCGGTTGGATACGGCCAGGATCTGTGAACGCGCTGTAAGCGAAAAGAAGTCCGCCATAACCTCCGCCCGCCGCCGCCAGAAATCCTCATCCATGGCAGTTGCCAGCGCCAGACCGATGCTTCCGCCTGCCAGGTCTACGGCTTCCGCCCGGTGCTCCGCCGGGGCACCGGCTCGCTCCAGCGCCGCTATCATTACATTTCTGGGCCAAGGGTGCAGCTTTACCACACGGCACCGTGAAACAATGGTAGGTAGCAGCAGCGCTGTATCCTCACACAGCAAAAGAAATACGTTTTCCGCCTGCGGCTCTTCCAGGGTTTTCAGCAGCGCGTTCTGCGCCTGCGGGTTCATTTTCTCCGCCTGCTCCACGCAAATAATCCGCCGTCCCCCCGCATAGGTATGCTCTGCCGCCAGTGCTACCAATTCCCGAACCTGATCTACCGTAATATTTTTGCGGTCCTTTTCAGGCCGAAGATACACCACATCGGGATGCGTTCCATCCCGGAAGCGAATACATTCGGGGCAGCGGCCACAAGGCTCCTGATCCTTTTCCCCGCGGCACAAAATATACTGGGCCATCAGCCTGGCCAGCGTGCGCTTACCTATGCCATGCATTCCGCAGATTAAATAGGCATGGACATAGTCCCCCGTACGCAGCGTTTGCATCAATCCATCGAAAACAGCGCCCTGCGCCGCGAAATCGCGTAAGCCGGGCGCTGCTAACTGGTTATTGTTCTCCGTGAGCGCCAACGTGCCGCTCCTTCCCTGCTGTTTACAGCTTGACGAATTGATCCACCGTCAACACAAACACGGTAGCGCCACCCACCATGACTTCGATGGGATAGGGCGAATACACGCCGGAAACGCCTGCCATGGACGTGGGAGAAGTTGCCAGCTGCTTGCGGGACTTACACACCTTTTCGATTACGCCCATGGCGCCCTCGAAGCGTTCGTCCTCCACGCCAACCAGCAGCGTAGTATTTCCCGCGCGCAGGAAACCACCGGTGGTGGCCAGTTTCGTTACACCAAAACCCTCGTTCATCAGGCTGCTAACCAGGCGGGAAGCATCCTCGTCCTGTACGATTGCAATGATCAGCTTCATGGAGATTCCTCCTTACCTATTGCGGTTTTATTTAGTATACCGCATTGTATGCAAAATTGCAAGAACAAAGCCCTGCCGCCCCATCTCCCGGCGTTTATGCCACCAAAAAAGCGCCGCGCCTTATCCTCAAGGCGCGGCACGAGGGCTTTTTGGTATCACGCTAGGCTGCCTTTGAATTTGCGTTTCAAAAAGTGGTAGATCTTTTTTCCCCAATGCTGGGATTCCAGGTTTACCACCCCACACTCGCAAAAGGATGGCCTGTCATGCGTCAGCCACACATCCAGTAGCCGTTCCCCCACAAAGCCAAAAACCCGGCGGTCATTGGAGGAATAATCCGAAATGTCCAAACGCCGCTCCAATTCAAACAGAATATCAAAGAGCCATGCGCTGTATGACCTGAACACATCCTTGCGCATCAGGAACATGTTGAAGCGGTGTCCGCTGCGCCGCTGCATTACCCGGTCCCACGCGGGCAGATAATCCGCATATTTCTCCGCGATGATCTCCCTTGTTACGCGGAGGTCTTCGGCATGATGGGCATGCACATACTGGGAGTAATTGGTTTCAATCCAGTAGTGCCGTTTCTTGGGCAGCAGTACGTCATACCCCTGCATGCTGCGGGAAAGCTGCTCGCCGGACAGGATACGCTGGCGCTTTTCGCGAACAGGAAATTTTCTGGAAAAGTACCGGCGATAATGGCACAGCCCATAAACCTCGGCATCCACATTTTTCCACAGCCAATAATGGCCTGTCAGTTCGCAGAAGGTCGCGTTGCGGGCGCTGATGTTTTCTCCCGCATCATCCCGGTGCCACCCTGCTGGAACAGTCTTTCCGGCTGCGCCTACCATTACAGGCCAGTACGCTGAGTCCGTGGGCATCCAGTAGGGCTTATGCGCCGCTACCATCACCACCATCTTCATAAGGCGCGTTTCCTTTCCCCATCAAGGTGTCTTTTGCGTGCCGGCTTCCTTCAAAAGGCGCTGGGCCAAAGCCAGGGCATTTTCCATGGCACGATCCATGTCGTAGTACCGGTATTCCGCAAGGCGACCGCAGCAGTATACGCCTGGCTCTCCGGCCATCAAGCCGGCATACCGCGCATACAGCGCCTGGTTACGCGCATCGTTAATGGGATAGTAGGGCTCGTCCCCCGGCTGCCAAGCAGCGCTATATTCCCAGCTGACCACTGTATGCGGCTGGGTTCCAAAGGCGAAGTGCTTGTGCTCAATCACGCGGGTATAGGGAACCTCGGCATCCGTATAATTGACGACAGCATTTCCCTGGTAGTTGGGGATTTCCATCCGTTTGGTTTCGAAGCGGACCCGGCGGTACTCCAGCGGGCCATAGCAATAGTCAAAATACGCATCAATGCATCCCGTATAAATCACACGGGCAGCCAAAGCGCGCAGTTCCGACCGTTCCTTGAGATAATCAACCCCCAAGCGTACCTGAGAACCTTCCAGCAGCCCCTCAATGAGCGCCGTATAGCCTTCCTCTGGAACGCCCTGGTGCGACGCATTGAAGTAATTATTGTCAAAGGTGAAGCGCACAGGGAGGCGGCGGATAATCTCCGGGGGCAATTCCCGGCAGGGGCGTCCCCATTGCTTTTCGGTATACCCCTTCACGAGTTTTTCATAGATATCGGTTCCCACCAGGCTGATGGCCTGCTCCTCCAGGTTTTTGGGCGTACCGATCCCCGCCGCTTCCCGCTGGGCCGCAATGCGCACCATGGCCTCCTGCGGTGTTTGTACCCCCCAAAGCTGATAGAACGTATTCATGTTGAAGGGGAGATTGTACAGCCTTCCCCGATAGTTGGCAATGGGGCTATTGGTAAAGCGGTTCATGCGCACAAAGCGGTGTACATACTGCCACAGGGCGTCATTGCTGGTATGAAAGATATGCGCCCCATAGGTATGCACATCAATGCCGTCTATCCGCTGGGTAAACACGTTCCCCCCGATATGGTTCCGCTTATCAATCACCAGGCATTGCTTTCCGGCATCCGTCAGCTCCCGTGCCAGCGTTGCACCGGTCAAGCCTGCGCCAACAATGAGGTAATCAAACGACATATGCTCTCCTTTGTGTGTAACTTATGCGCGGACACATTCCGTAAGGCTCTGCGCCATGTAATCCAGCATAGCATCACTCATGCCGGGATATACACCAATCCAGAAAGTATTTTCCGTAATGAAATCGCTGACGGAGAGATCTCCCACCACACGGTAAGCGTTGCTTCCACGGAGTGTGTCAAAGCAAGGATGGCGAATGATATTGCCGCTGAACAGCAATCGGGTTTGAATATTCTTCGCTTCCAGCGTACGAATTATCTCATGCCGTTTGAGTCCGCTTTCCGTACGAAGGGAAATCAGGAAACCAAACCAGGAGGGTATGCTGTTAGGCGCAGGTTCCGGCAAAATCAGCTTATCTTCCAAGGGCTGTAACTTCGTACGTAGATATTCCCAATTATGCCGCCGTGCCTCAATAAAGGACGGCATTTTCTTGATTTGCTCGCAGCCGATGGCGGCCTGGAGATCTGTCACTTTGAGGTTATAGCCCAAATGCCCGTACACATATTTATGATCGTATCCCTTGGGCAGGAGTCCATGCTGACCATCGAAACGATGACCGCAAAAGTTATCATGCCCGGAGGGACACACGCAGTCGCGTCCCCAATCGCGCATGCTCTTGCTGATACGGGCAAGCAAGGGATGATTGGTATATACGCAGCCTCCTTCACCCATGGTCATATGATGCGGCGGATAAAAGCTGGAAGTGCCGATGTCGCCAATGGTGCCCGTAAAACGCTCCTGTCCATCCAAGATATATTTTGATCCCAGCGCATCGCAATTGTCCTCCCCCCCCAGCCACAGGCCATAACGGTCGCAAAACGCCTTCACTGCTTGCAGATCGAAGGGGTTGCCCAACGTGTGCGCCAGCATAACCGCCTTGGTTTTGGGTGAGTGCGCCGCCTCCAGCTGGGAAACGTCCACATTATACTGGGGAACCGTTACATCCACAAACACCGGAATCGCGCCGTACTGTATCATGGGCGTAATGGTCGTGGGAAAGCCGCAAGCCACTGTAATAACTTCATCCCCCGGCTTGATTTGCCGCTCGCCCAGCTCCGGCGCCGTCAGTGTCATAAACGCCAACAGATTTGCAGAAGAGCCGCTATTGACCAGGCATGCATACTTCACCCCAAGCATCTGGGCAAATTCACTTTCAAAGCGATCAGCATAGTGGCCAGCCGTGAGCCAGAAGTCAAGCACCGCATCCGTAAGGGTACACATTTCCCGTTCATCGAAAACGCGGCCACCATAGTTGATTCGGTCACCCGGATGAAACGCTTCCTTCTTCTCCTTGAATTGATGGTAATAGTCAGCAACAAGTCCCTTGATTTCCTCTCTGGCCTGTTGCTCCGTTTCCCATGATTTCATAATAGCAGCTCCTTTCTGTTGAAAAAGCCCTCACTGGTTGTTCTTCATCTGTGTAAAAAAGGCATCTATTTCCTGGCGCATCTCTGCCCGCAAATCCCCCTGCTGAAACCATACCTTGCTCCAATGGCAAGTTTCTTCCACTGCCTCAGCAATATGCCAAGTGGGCTTCCAATGGAAGGTGCTTTTCAGCAGGCTGCAATCCAGCTTCAAGTAGCCAGCTTCATGGGGCGCGTTTTGCTCGCTCAGATTCGTCCAGGTGGCTTGCTCTCCCCATGCCTTACAGAATAAACCCACCAGCGTGCCTGTTGTAACGCAGTCTTCTTCGTCCGGACCGATATTATACCAGTTTGCCAGCGAAGGGTCCTCCATTTGCCGCTGTGCAATCATCAGATACACCGTTAAAGGCTCCAGCACATGCTGGTACGGCCGGATGGAATAGGGATTGCGTACACCAATCGGTATGCCTTGCTGCTGTGCCCGCACGCAGTCGGGGATAATCCGGTCCTGGGCAAAATCGCCCCCGCCAATCACATTCCCGGCCCGAACCGTAGAAATAGCCGGAGTACCCGATGCGAAATAGCTGGACTTGTAGCTATGAGTTACCAACTCAGAGCAGCTTTTGCTGTTGGAATAGGGATCGAAACCATCCAGCCTGTCGTCCTCCCGGTACCCCCAGCACCATTCCTTGTTCTGATACACCTTGTCCGTGGTAACATTTACCACACTACGCACACACGGATGCTGGCGCACACACTCCAGCACATTGACGGTGCCCATCACGTTGGTTGCATACGTCTCCACCGGGTGCTGGTATCCATAGCGTACAATGGGCTGCGCAGCCATATGGATCACTATCTCAGGCTGGGTCTGGTCAAAGACCCGCATCAGGTGTTCCAAGTCACGTACATCCCCGATGACGCTATGCATTTCGTTCTCCAGGCCCGTCAAAGCAAAGAGGCTGGGCTTCGTAGGCGGCTCCAGCGCATAGCCTGTCACCTCTGCCCCGGCATCCAGCAGCATGCGGCATAGCCAGCTTCCTTTAAATCCTGTATGGCCCGTTATCAGGACACGCCGATGTCGGTAAAAGGACAAATCCTGCATGTTCCTCCACCTCCTGCGAGATCACTGTACGCTCACACCATGTTCCAGGTAAGAACCGTATCCTCGGCGCAATCCTGTGTTAGTTTGCGGCCAATGACCAGATCAATATACATGGGAGAGATCCCCGTGCCCGGACGCTTTGCCATGATGTCCTGGAGCGTAATAACTTCCCCCGCCTTCATGTCACGTGTGAGCACCAGCGACCGGCGAGCTTCACGCCGGGGAACGAGTTCACACGGGAATACCGTCTTATGGCTGCTGCCCATGACGGTATCAACCAGCCGGAAATTCTCAATGGCCTTCGCAAAGTCCTCTGGGTCTCCCGCGTGGTAATGGTCATTGCCCGGCAAACGCTTGTCCAAGGTAAAATGCTTTTCAATCGCTTCTGCCCCCAGCAGATATGCCGTAGTCAGAATGGTCATAGTGGGATCGGGTAATGTGTGGTCACTGTATCCCACATGCAACTCAGGGAAAACGCGTTTGAGCGTGGGAATCACGCCCAGGTTTGCGTCTTCATTTTTGCAGGGATAGGATAGGACGCAGTGCATCAGTGTCAGATCCGGGCATCCAGCATCCAGCAATACCCGCACAGACTCCTCCACCTCGGAAAGGTAAGACGCTCCCACGGAGAGCATAACCGGCTTGCCTTTCTTGGCAATGCGGCGCAAAAAAGGATGATTGGTCAAATCCGAGGAGGAAATTTTGTATATGTCCATCATATCCGCCAGGTAATCCGCTGAATGATCGTCAAAAGGGGTGGAAATGAAATCTATGCCGATGGACTTGCAGTAGCTGCTGATTTCACCGTATTCCTTTTCCCCGAAAGCGTCAAATTTCAGGAACAGTTCATACTGGGTCTTTGTGGGCTCCTTGGTCGTATCCCAATAGGCTGGAGACTGTTTGGACACGATGGTATTCGCCTTATAGGTCTGAAACTTGATCGCATCAATGCCGCTCTCCTTGGCACGCTGGGCATAGTATTTTGCCTCCTCCAGGGGAGTGTGGCCATGCTGCTTGGCTGTGTCGTAGTAGTTAACGCCTGCCTCCGCAATTACGTAAGGTTTTTTCATTTCTGTTTTCCTCCTTTTCGGCATTGATCGTCTATCAGTTGCAATACATGCTGACGGCCATCCCGCAAGTTGTGGGACAGCAGCTTTTGCTGTAAAAGCTTACGCTCCTCGGCTGAGGAGTGAACCAAGCGTTCCAGCGCACGCAGCAATTTCTCCCGATCTGGCTGTCTTCCCAAATAGATGACTCCGTTTTCTTCCCGCAAAAAAGTATGCTTCTCTTCACGGGCATTTTGCGCCACGGATAAGAAGGGCACCCCCATGAGCGCAAGTTCGTAGCCCGTTCTCCCCCGGGATGTTACCGCTATGTCTGCCCAACTCATGAGCTCCGCCATATTCTGGGTATCATAGATCACTTCAATATGCTCAGGGTAGGATGCCGCCATAAGTTCCTGCGCATTTTGCTTTGCACGCCCCACAACCACCCGGAAGTGTATGTGCTGGAATTCTGGCAGCACAGCCAATGCAAGCAGTTGCTCAGTATATCCGTTGGGGTCTGCCCCACCGAAGGTTACCAGCACATGCCGTACGTGATCGGCTATTTCGATGGGGTCATGCATCAAGAACAACTTGGAGGCTATAAAATACGCATGTCCAGTGGAAACATTTGGCAATTCGCTACTTTCAAACAAAGCGTTGATGACCGTATCTGCCAGTGCGGCACCCGAGCCATCATCTTCAAAGTTTACAATAACCGCGTTTCCCAGGGCCTTGCGTAGCGCCTCCATAAATTCCCGCGTAGTCGAAAGCACATCATTGATCAGCACATCATATTGCGTTTTGCGCAGCGCGGCAAGCAGTCCCTCTTTACCGTCCACAGGAATAATACGGTGCGGTGATACTCCGAAAACAGATGGGTCAGTTTCCTGAATGTCGAAATAGATGTCCGGCCTGGAGCCAAATTCATCCGCCAATTCCAACACCCGATAGATATGGCCCAAACCCATGGCATTATTGCCGTTTACGAAGAACGCCACCCGCTTTTTGCAAATGGTGCTTTCCACCTGCTTCAAATCGCCAAAGGTATTGACATCCACACCTTCTTCATCCGGCAGCACAAACAGCCGTGTGTCGGCGCCCAAGCGGTTGTCCGGTGTAATGCACGTTGTTTTGGTAATCTGGAATGCGCCGGTTTCCTGATAGAAGGGCGGCAAGTGCCGGTTCACTCGCTTTGTATATAGCGGCGTCGGCGCCTGCGTGTCCCCATGCCAGAAGAAGAACGGCTTGCTGACCACGGAGACCATGCTGTCGCACCCGGCCTGAAGGTATTGTGCAATGGCCGTATCCAGGGTTTCAACACGCAAGGTGGGTGAAATGGACTGCATGGTAACAACATATTCGAAATCCCTGTTAGGAAAGGCTTCCAGCGCATCGTATACCACAGTTTCCAGAGATACGGTTCGGTTGCACAGCGACGCATCACGTTTTCGCACCCGCACTCCCATTTTATGGGCAATACTGATGATGACATCCGAATTCGTAGTCACCACAATGTCTGAGATATAGCGGGATTTTTTTGCATTCTGGATCACGTAATAGATCAGCGGCTTACCGTCAATCAGGCGGATATTTTTATTGGGTAAACCGCTGCCGCCCGCACAGGCTGGTATCACCGCGACCATTTTTTTCATGCGTTATTCCTCATTCCGCGCTTTTGCAAAGTTTTCAAATTGAACCTGTTGATACACTTCAGGCTCCAGGAAAGGATACAAGTCATCAATAGGCGGCGAGACAATTCTGCCATCCTCCAACCGGCGGCTCATTGTGCGCGGTTCAATCACCTGTTCCCAGTCCTGCATAATTTCACAAATCAGTCCCCCTGGGGTATGGAGTATTTGTTCCAGAGAAGCATCCAGCTGCGCATGATTTTCAATCCTGTAATATGGCAGTTCAAAAGCATAGGCTAACCGCTCAAAGGAAGGTATGGTTACTCCCGTGTCCGGGGTGCACCCGGTATAGCGGCCCTGAAACATGTTCCCCTGGGAACGTACAATGCCGCGGTAGCCTCCATTGTTGCACACAAAGGCTTTGATCGGCAGATCATAAGCGCGCATGGTGGCAAACTCCTGCAGGTTCAGCATCAGGCTGCCGTCGCCTGTAATCAGCAGAACATCCTTGCCTGTGCCCTGTGCCGCACCTATGGCCGCAGGCAAGTCATAGCCCATGGACCCGCAGTTCATATTATTAATAACGCGCTGCTCCTCCTGGCAAATACCCATTTGAAGCACCTGACCGGCAATGCTGCTATTTCCCAGCACAATCATGCCATCCGCAGGCATGATCCGCTGCAGTTGACGCATGAAATAGTATGGATTGACGCTATTGCTCTTGCTGAATTTCTCCTGATATACCGGAAAGCGTTCCTTCAGCATGCGGCAGTATGCAAGCCAGCCACAGGTATCGTCAAAATGGAAACCACTGTCATCAATGGTCTTGAGAACGTCCCGCAAATCCGCATGAATGGGCACATCAATCCGCAGCGTGGGTTTTTTCAACTCTGCTGCATCGATATCGACCACCATTCGGCGCGAATTGGGCGAGAATGCCTCGAAGTTAAAGCCAATTTGGCGATACGCCATGCGGCATCCCAAGCCAATCACCAAATCCGCATTCTGCACCATGAAGTTGCCGGCACGTCCGCCATTGATCCCGAAATTACCGAAATAATACGGATGATCCAGTGGTAGCAGGTCCGCATTATAAGTTGCCGCCAAAACGGGAATGCCCACATGCTCGGCCATCTTACGGAAGATTTTCACCAGTCCGCTGCTGCGCAGGGCAGAACCCGTAAGAATCACCGGACGTTTTGCCTTTTTCACTTCCTCAAAGAAGCGTGAACTATCCCATGTGGTTTGAGCATTTTCCGGTACATAAGGGCGCATGGATGCCGGATCCGCGGGCGCACTTTGAATGTTCAGGGGCACATCTACCCAGCAGGGGCCGCGCCGCCCATCCAGGGCAATATGCATCGCCTTTTCAATCTCATAGCGCACGTCCTCAGGGCGCTTCACCATCACCGCATATTTGGTTAGCGGGCGCACAGTGTCTACGATATCGTGCTCCTGTTCTCCCAGGAAGCGCAGTGGCAAGCCTGTGCTATCAACCGTTGTCTCGTAGCGCACCTGCCCGGAGATAACCAGCATGGGATAATTGTCCTGATATGCCCCAAGAACGCCGGTAATAGCATTGGTTCCTCCGGGGCCAGTGGTAACGCACACAGCAGCCATCCGTCCGGTGGCACGCACATAGCCTTCCGCAGCCATGGAGCAGGCCTGTTCATGCTGGTTGTACATTACCCGGAGTCCCTCATGATGTCCGAAGGCATCATTGAGGAACATAGCGCCTCCACCCACCAGGGAAAAAATGTCTGTAATACCATGCTCTACCAGAATATCCGCGATAATGTCTGCTACACGCTTTTGCATCGAAATCATCCTTTCTTTTCTTATAGACATCCATCTTTAACGAATAATGCGGAGTACTTTGTATTTCTGCGGATTTTTCCCAATTTCTTGAAAATAGTTCTGCGCAAACTCCGCTGCGCTTACCGTTGTTACGAAGACAGTTTCATCCGGATATTTCGCAATATTTTCCGGAGATATGGCCGCAAATCCATGTAAGGTCAATCCCGGTCGCTTATCATACACATGCGTGAGCTTTGCGTTGGGATAATGCTTATCAATGTAATGAACCGTCAATTCAGCCATTTGGGTTAATCCCCATACGGCATATGTGTAGGGCGCATTGTGATCGATCCAAGTTTCATCAATAAACTGTTGCAATTCTAAAAACACGTCATTTACATATGGCTTATGTTGTCTGCTCATATAGAATTGATGCACGCGCTTGATTTCCTCGCCAGCATCCTCCTGCATCATTCTTTTTTGAAACAGCCTTTTCACAAGCGCCTTATGTTGTTCCAGCTCCACAGGTTTGGGCGACCAGTTGATATGTCCGTATTCCTTTTCCGTATAAATGGGTAACAACGCTTCCAGCCAGCCAAAACGGTATGATAGTACATCTCGTGCCAAGATAACCGGTATGCCATATGCCATACATGGTACAGACGCATGCAACAAACCTGTTATAACCAAAGCAGCTTCCTGACGGTATCGCTGATACTGTTCCCGAGCTTTTTGGGTCGGATTTTCAAGATAGTCCAAATAAATATGCGTATCCCGAACAGCATTCTCTGCGATTTCCGGCGGGATATACGGTTTTAGTTTGGGCGGCACATCTACAATAAAAATCTTTGTTTGCTGATCCGGCGCTGGCTCGCGTTTGGGTAAAGTAACCGTCAAGCACCCACCCAAATATGCGTCAATGCCATATTTACACATAGTGGCATAAGCCTGCTCATCCCGGCAGCCTACAGGTTGATGCTGTCGGTAATAGTCGACTTCCTCAGGTAAAATCTCCTCTTTGGGCATGGTGAGTCCGAAAAAAACCGGCGTGATTTTACTGGAAAACATACCAGCTACTCCATGCTCACAGTAGTTTACCAGCGGCAACGAGACTGGCAGCAACACAGGCGGTCCATCATAAACACTGAGTTCATTTACATCAATATATACAATCTCGCTGAGGTCGATCCCCATCTCCGAATATAAATAGTCAATGGTCATGATCTGTACATGATCGCCTAAGTTGTTTATATTTCTGCCATGATATTTGTAGTTAGCAAATCTCACCATGCTGCATCCCCTTATTACCACAATCCATTCTCGATAATTTGCATATGTTCGTACTTACCAGCGTTCCAAATGATAGCTGCCCTAGTTCCACTGCTCATGGCTGCCAACAGAGAATTGCAGCGAGAAAGCAGAACCATCTCCGTCAAATAGTCCAGGTTAGTTTGGTATTTCTGCCCTGGCACATACAGCGGATCGAGTTTTTTCTCGACGTCGCCGCGCTTTGGAGGGGTCACATACCGCTTTCGCGGAAGATAGATGACCTTGTCTCCCAATACGTTGTGAATCCGCTCAATCAAAGGTGCGTATTCACATGTGATGAATACATATTCCATATTCCACTCGGCCATGATGTCTCGAATTGCTCGAATAAGTTTATCCTCCGTGGGTTGCCTGGGATGTCCATCTGCCTTGGCTTTTCCTTTGTAGGTGCTCTCCATTCCATAAGAGGTTCCGCGAACCGCTACTCCAAGAATCCGCGCTCCCTTTGGAAATAGCTGATCTTCTTTTTCCTGAATATATTGTGCCACCACTGGATGCAGTGTAATATAGCGGTCATACTTCGGGCATCGAGTCGCATAATCTTCCGCCTGCTGTTGCAGCTCTTGCGAGAAGAAGCCGGATGGTACAAATTCATTATCTCTCGTATTTTGCGTGGACAATATTACATTTTTACTTTGATATACTTCCTCCAATGTATATTCAGAAGGCTGATTCCAATAATATTCCCAGCAGTTTCTTGTCCCATGCACCGCATAGTCCTCCTGATGCGGAAACGGGCCATAGTTTTCCCAATCTACCACAGGAATCCAATGATTCTCAATTGCATAAGCAAGATTCTGCAATGTACGATAGTAATGCGTAAGCAAATTGGAAACATTCTGCGTCAGCTCATTGCGCTGTAAATAGTAATATGGTCTAAGCACGTAAAACGTCTTATCAGGATTTTTCTCGCCAAACGAAACTTGTCGCTCGGCTCCTTTCGTAAAGAGTTCATAACACAAGCTAATGCGTTTTATCGCTACTTTAATGCTAAGATGTTCCTTGGTAACATCTCGAAAAAACTGATTGAACAGGTATCGAAACTGGACGAATTTTTCTTCTGGTAAAATCCATATGACAATTGTCTTCAGTATAGCTGCAACTAAAGAAAATGCCAAAAAAACCGGCGATAAAGCAATCCCCACTAAAATCCAAAAACAGCGTAAAACACGATTGCTGGTAAACGCCTGCTTCGTCATCTTGCATTTTATGCGCAAAGTCTTGCCAAGCGATGCTGGGAGAAGCATGTCCACAAATGTTAAACCAACTTTTTCCCATGTTCCCAAATTTGACTTCCCTTTTTTAGATGCCATCTTATTCCTCCAGTAATGATGATTAACTTTCCGTGATGCATGCGCTACAAATATGTTCTATGAATCGTTGATACAATTTCTGAACTACTGGACTAAGCAATAGGATTATGCCTGCAAATAATATTAAAAATCCCACGCACGGCAGAATTCTTTCGCTGAGCACTGCTGTTGGAAAAAGATTCTTAGTCAGCACTCTTGCGGGATGGTCTGCGAGAAATATCGCAAGGCTTACCTCTCCCAGTTTGATCCGTGCTAGCCGAAAGCGGCTGGTATAACTTTGGTTGCTAAAAGATAGCATCACCGCCGGCACAAGAATTGCCACCACATAAAAATCTGGTCGCATCAAAGCTTGCGTATTCATGCCCAAAAATACAGCCGCATAGCACAGGAGCTCAAGCAAGGTCAGCATTCTGCAGCCTTTTGTCGTAAATGACTTACGTGATAAAAAACGAGCTCCTTTATAGCAAATGCATCCAAGCGATATGCCTGCTATTCCCCGTAGCAGTCCTGTATAGACAAAGCTTCCTTCCAGCGGATTTATAGTCGCTAGATTTCCAACACGGAAAAGCAAATAACCGTAAATCACAATCGAAGCAAGCGGCGCAATGATATAGGTAAATTTATCGCGCAACAAAAGCAGCAGCGGATAGAGAATAAACATGCTTAATAGCATTGCTGAAATATACCAGGCCGGATCTATCGCCTGATACATCGGAAAGCCTGCCATCCCCAAATGCATGAAAGCGGGAATGGATTGTATTAAATCCTTAAGCACTTGTTTTCCAGTAATCATGCCTACAACATGATCCGCTGTAAAGCCAATGCACCACGCAACAAAATAGCATGGAAAAACCCGTTTATATTTTTTCCAAAGAAAATGCATTGTGGCCTTTCCCACATGTTCCGATTCGCTTTGTGTATATTTATTGGCGCTTGCCGCCATAAAGTATCCGCTGATAATAAAGAAAAATTCCACACCAAGGAATCCAAAACAATAGATCAAATCAACGTTCTCGGTTGGCTGAGCCAAACTATTTAAATGCGTTAGAAAAATGCCAACACTAAAAAGTATCCTTACAAAATCAATCCACGCATTTCTTCGCATCTTGAATCTCTCCTCTTATTATGCATGCGGTATACTTCTTACTGATACAAAAGCGACAACATATCAATTTCATCCAGGACTGAACAATAATACTCTAATAATTTATCTACAGACTCTTGCATTGATGAGACATGGAAGCAATCGCATTCCGCAAGAATTCTTGAATTATCACCGGAATACTCATTTCCCATACCTGGCAAACAGACATAGATGGGAACCTCAACCTTCGCCTCTTCTTTTATAGCCTTCGCAATGCCTAATAGGTCCGTTCGGCGACCGGACGACAGATTATACGTATGATACCGCGGCTTTGCATCAAAAAACCATTCTACTACAGGCACAAAGTCATCTATGTGCATATAGTCCAAAATCAAGTTTTGGCGAATGGTAATGGGGAGCCCCTTCAGTGCCTTGCAGCAAGCATTGGACACAAAGGTCTTTTTCCAGTTTTCATATTTCCCAAATAATCCAAAAATGCGTAAATTATATATATTGTCGCTTTTCTCAATAAAGCGTCCAATGGTATATTTGGCTAATCCATACGCGCTATTGGGTAAACCATTTTCGAATTGATCCTCGCGCACCATGCAAATGGGCTTTGCCTTATTGAATTCGGCCCCTGAGCCAAAATATAGCATCTTCCCATAAAATTGCTGGCACTGCTCCAGATGAAAGAACATGCGCAAATCATGTTCCAATTCATCGGCATCTACAGGTGTCCCCGGCCGGTAATGGTTGCATATAGCAGCGTTGACAACTACGTCAAACTGGCCCTTTTTTAAATACTGAGCAACCTTATCACCATCCATTAAGTCCAATTCCCGGTGACTAGGTGTATACAGCTCGTATGCCTTCGATGAGCGCTTCAGGTATTCAACCAAGTTCATGCCCAGAAAACCTGTAGCACCTAGAATGAGGATCTTTTTCATGTACGAGGCTCCTTTGCTACCGTCTTGCGCCGAGGGTCTGCAAAACGGCCGAAATCGAGAATATCCAAATGCTCGTATGCAGCGTTATTACGTATGATCGCATAACGTAAGCCGCTGGTTAAGGTTCCCATAAGCGCTGTACACCGGGCCAGCATTTCCATCTCCGTCAGATAATCCAGGCTGGTTTGATACATGGCTCCAGGCGCATACATAGGGTTGGGGTTCTGCTTTGTATAAACAACTTTTTCTTTTTGCCTGACGCGCGGTAGTGTAACCAGGCGGGAGCCAAGGGCTTCGCGGAAGTAATTCACCGCATCCGCACTTTCCGTAGCAAGGAAAACCGCTTCCATCTTCCATTCCCTGCATCGGTCCAGAACCGCCGACAGCAGCCCATCTATTTCCGGTTGAATGGGATGGTCCGGTGCACG
>ERZ779866.2412-NODE-2412-length-16938-cov-4.024166_pt1 | contig 16938 bp, 12 predicted proteins | sample MGYA00511248_ERZ779866 | MGnify/ENA primary metagenome ERZ779866 (study PRJEB29588, sample SAMEA2155758) | human gut metagenome | biome: human gut; feature: human-associated habitat; material: faeces | place: Denmark | collected 2008/2010 ... | reverse complement strand
AGTTGTCAAGCAGGAAGCCGAACTTGGCGCGGGCTTCTTCAGGACCGATATTCAAAGCGTTAAAGACCTTGCTTTGAATGTCAGCGCGGTGGATACGGATGGAACCACCACCGATTTCCCAACCGTTGAGGACCATGTCGTAAGCTTGAGCCAGGCACTTGCCGGGATCGGTGCTCAACATGTCAATGTGATCGGGATGCGGCATTGTGAACGGGTGGTGGCAGGCAACCCAACGATGTTCTTCGTCGTCATATTCAAACATCGGGAAATCAACCACCCACAAGGCTTTCCAGCCTTCTTCGTAAAGACCGTTAGCCTTACCGAAATCGCTGTGACCGATCTTCAGGCGCAAAGCACCCAAGGAGTCGTACACGATCTTGGCACGGTCGGCACCGAAGAAGATCACGTCGCCGTTTTGTGCGCCGGTCACTTCAAGAATGTGGGCGATCAGTTCGTCAGAGAGGTTCTTGACGATCGGGCTTTGCAAGCCTTCGCGCCCCTTTTCCTTTTCGTTAACCTTGATGTAGGCGAGACCCTTGGCACCATAGATCTTGACAAATTCGGTGTAGGCATCGATTTCAGAACGCGGCATGCTGGCAGCGTGCGGCACGTTCATGGCAACAACCTTGCCGTCGGGCAATTCAGTGGCCGAGCGGAAGACTTTAAATTCAGAGGTCTTTGCCTGTTCGGTGATTTCACGAAGTTCGATACCCTTAATGCGAAGGTCGGGCTTGTCAGAGCCGAAGCGAGTCATGGCTTCATGCCAGCTCATCACCGGGTACGGATCGGGCAAGTCGACGTTGATGGTTTCTTTGAAAACGTCACGGATCATGTTTTCCATGATGTCGCGAATTTCCTGCTGCGTGAGGAACGACGTTTCAATATCCACCTGGGTGAATTCCGGTTGACGGTCGGCACGGAGGTCTTCGTCACGGAAGCACTTAACAATTTGGTAATAGCGGTCAAAGCCGGCCACCATCAGCAATTGCTTAAACAATTGCGGCGATTGCGGCAGAGCGTAGAAGTGACCGTCGTGCACACGACTGGGCACCAGATAGTCACGGGCGCCTTCCGGGGTGCTGCGGGTAAGCATCGGCGTTTCAATGTCGATAAAGCCTTGCTTATCCAAGTGATTGCGGATAGCCAAAGCCACCTTGTAGCGCAGTTTCAGGTTGCGTTGCATTTGAAGACGGCGCAGGTCCAAAACGCGGTACGTCAAGCGCGTCGTTTCGGACAGGTTTTCGTCATCCAAATGGAACGGAGGCGTTTCAGACTTGTTGAGGATGGTCAATTCTTTGCAAAGCACTTCAACGCCGCCGGAGATCAGATCGGGGTTGTGAGTGCCTTCAGGACGGGCACGGACAAGACCCACCACCTTCAAGCAGTATTCGTTACGAACGGCATCGGCCGTTTTAAAAACTTCGGGGGTGTCGGGGTCGCAGACGATTTGCAACAAACCTTCACGGTCGCGCAAGTCGATGAAAATGACACCGCCGTGGTCACGGCGACGATGAGCCCAGCCATAAAGGGTCACCGTTTGGCCGATGAACTTTTCGTTAATGAGACCGGTATATTCGGTACGCATAAATGCTCCCAATATATGAAGGGAATGATTTCCCAAATAATCAACCGAAGTATTCTAATATGAAAGCCTAGTGATTTGTTAGCTTTGTGCAAAAACAGCCGGTCAAACAAACTCAGTGCCTGACCGACTGTTTTATTTAGAGAACGGAATTAATCGTCTTCATCCTTGCGCTGATACTTGCTGGCCAAATCAGCTTGAACAGCAGCCGGAACTGGTTCGTAAGCCAACAGTTCAACAGAGTAGGAACCGGCACCTTGTGTCAGGGCGTTGAGGCGGTTGGCATAACCATCCAGTCCTGTTAAGGGCACTCTGCCGGTGATGAGCATCATGCCGCCCGTGAGATTTTCTGTACCGCTGACTTGTCCGCGGCGGCTGGCAAGGTCACCCGTGATATCCCCCATGAAAGCATCAGGGGCTTCGATTTCGATGCGCACGATCGGTTCAAGCAGTGTGGGTTTGGCCTTAGCCAAGGCATCCAGCATTGCTTTACGGCCGGCGGCAACGAAAGCCACTTCCTTACTGTCAACCGGGTGATATTTGCCGTCATACACCGTTACGCGGATATCGTGAATGGGATAGCCAGCAATGAAACCGGAATCCAAGACTTCCCGTACGCCTTTTTCCACGGCGGGAATGAGGTTATACGGAATGGCGCCGCCCTTGACTTGGTCAACAAACTTGAAGCCTGCACCACGAGGCAGGGGTTCGACGCGCAGGAAGACTTCACCGAATTGACCGGCGCCGCCCGTTTGCTTCTTATGGCGGGCGTGACCTTCTGCCGGAGCAGCGATGGTTTCACGATAAGGTACACGAGGTGTGCGGGTTTGAATGTCGAGTTTAAACTGAGTCGACATGCGCTTGACGACCAGGCGCAGATGCTGTTCGCTCAAACCTCTGAGCACGGTTTCATTCATGACCACGTCGTGCTCGACAACCAATGTCGGGTCTTCGCTGACCATTTTTTCAAGCACTTCAGACATACGGCTTTCGTCCCCACGCTTGGCAGGGCTGACAGCCAAACCAAACATCGGTTTGGGGAAGTTAAGTTTCTTCATGTAAATGCCGCCTTCAATGGCACTGTCATGAAGAATGCTGCCGTAAACGATGTCATCAACCTTAGCCACGGCACCGATGTACCCCGGGTTCATTTCATCGACTTCCAGACCTTCTTTGCCCTGGAGCATGATCGGACGGGCAATCTTGAAAGCCTTCTTGCCGTCATCAACGTAGAGCGTGGAGTCCTTGGTGATGCGGCCTTGGTGCAGACGGAACAGACCGATCTTACCGATGTACGGGTCGTTGACAACTTTAAAGACGTGGGCAAGCACAGGGCGGTTGGCGTCAGGGAATGTCATGTATTCGGAGCCGTCAGCTTTGAAAAAGAGCGGAGCGTTGGCTTCTGTCGGATTCGGCAAGTGACGGACAAACACTTTGATTAAGTCACGCATACCGATCAAATTCTTTGCCGAGGTGTAGCAAACCGGAATGATATGACCAAGACGCAAAGCTTTGGTCAACGGAGCGTGCAGGCTCTTCGGATCGACGGCACCTTCTTCCAGGTAACGTTCCATGGTTTCGTCGTCCATTTCAACAACGCGTTCAATAAAGGCTTGGTGCACGCGTTCTACAGAGGCAAACCGAGCTTCGCCCTTGTCGTTGTCAAAGCAGTCGATGACGTGGGTGCAGTCCTTATTGGGGAGGTTAAGCGGCAGCACTTCATTGCCGAACGCCTCACGCAATTCAATCAGAAGTTTTTCAAGATCAACGCCCGGTTGGTCGAATTTGTTAACAACAATCATGCGGCAAAGATTTCTTTCTTTAGCCCACTGCATCATGCGGCGCGTCATCAATTCAACACCCTTGGTGGCATCGACGACGACGCAGACGGTCTTCACTGCGTCCAATGCACCCAAGGCCTGACCGACACAATCCGGATACCCGGGGGTGTCAAGCAAGAAAATGCGAACCGGAGTACCGTCGTCTTTTTGAGCATTCAGGTGAGCCACAGTCGTACGCAGCGAGTGCCCGACTTCTTTTTCCATGGGGTCGAAGTCACCCACTGTATTGCCTTTTTCAACGGTGCCGACTTCTTTAATGACACCGTTGCGATAGAGCAAAGCTTCCATCAGCGTTGTTTTACCGGTGGAGCCGTGGCCCACCAACGCTACAGTACGGATATTCTCAACCGGGTATTGACTCATGATAATCCCCCTTAATTTGACTGAATAATAAAAAGTCAACAAATCTATTTTGCGCTTTTTATTCGGGGGAAGTTAAAAGAAAAGACCAGAATTTGATAAAAATCGCAAAAATTGCCGTATTTATCGCAAAAGGGACAGAAAATCAGCCGAAATTGAGGGATTTCCCTGAATCAGAGTTCACGCAGCTGATAGCCCACGCCTCGCACGCTTTCGATGCAAAGATCGTCACAGTGCAGTTGTTGGAGTTTGTGTCGCACGCTGGAAATATGCACGTCGATAGCTCGGTCAAATTGACCGCGCGGGCGCCCCAGGACTTTGGGATAGATTTCGTCTTTACTGACCGGCATGTTAAGGTTATCAGCCAACAAATCCAATAACAGGAATTCGGTTTGTGTCAAGACAAGAGTCTGACCGTGAACGCTGGCACTTGCACCTTGCTTGTCAATGCAAAGTGAGCCGATGTTAACGGGCTTAAGAGCCTGCAATTTTGCTGTCTGCTGGTTCTTGTTAATGAATTGGATGGTTTCCAGAATCGATACCAGGGGAGTAGGCAATTTCAGAATCTGCTCTTTGGCAAGCGGAATTGAATTGATAACCTGTTCGCTAGCCTCGGCGTGCACCAGGACCAAAATACCCAACTCAGGATTCAGAGCGAGGAGGCATTCAATGAACCGAACATCCTGCTCTCCTTTTACATCGACGACCGCAATGTCAAAAGTATTATTTTGACAATAGTTCAAAGCATCTTTTTGGCTGTAAGCAGCCCTGACTTCACAATTGCAGAAGACCAGAAAATCTGCGATTAAAGCTTCAAAGACTTCATCGTGTAAATTTAAAAGAAGGTGTATAGGCATTGAACCGGAAACAGTACGTATGAAAAATAAAATCGTAATAATAATGATATTTATCTGTAATGGATTTCCCAACTGTTATTTGCCACTAAGACCAATGGCTTATAGCTGAAAAGCCTTTTCAAAAAATTACTTTAGCGCATGAAATTGTTACATATTTTTATGGCACACTTTAAAGTGAAGTAAAAAAGGGGAAGAAAGTGAAACATTCGTTAATGTTGGCAATGGTCCTTTCGGGTACTCTGGTGTTAACGGGGTGCGCCGTACAACCCGTTTCGCTGACTGAAAAGCAAGCGGATTTGATCGCAGAGACTTGGAGCTACGGAGAGGGGAAATCCGAGGCGAAATCGTTGCGTCAGCCTCCCCAACAATGGTGGGCGGCGTGGAACGACGAGTCGCTTGCTTTTTTAGTGAAAGCCACCTTGGAAAATAACACCGATATCGCACAGGCTCAGGCGAACCTGCGCTCTGCTATGGCTTCGCTGACATCAACGACCTCTCAGCTTTTCCCGACATTCACTCTAGGTGCTGACGGAGCACGAAATCGTCGAAACAATTCCTCAACCGACAGCTTCGGGGCTGATGCCTCTGCAGGGTGGACATTGAGTTTCGGCGGTCGGGATATTTCTGCTCGACGTGCGGCTCAAGCCAGCGCGCATGCTTCTGAATTGAGCCTTGAAGATACAAAAAGCGCAATGACGAGTGAAGTGGCCAACACTTATGTCAATCTCAGACTGGCACAGATTCGCCTGGATATTGCCCGTCAAAGCGTGAAGTCTTACGAAGAGGCTAAAAATTTGACGCAATGGCGCTATCAGGCTGGGTTGGTTTCAGCGACCGACTATGAGCAGGCAAATGCTCAGTTTGAAAACGCCAAGGCAAGTATCGCTACCAATATGCACAACATTTTGCAGTATGAAACGGCCCTGTCGCGTCTGACTGTATTACCACTGAAAACGATTCAAGACCTGCCGGCGGGAAAGATTCCTACCCCACCGGAAAATCTGGCGGTATCAATTCCGGCAGATGTGATTTCGTTGAGACCAGACGTGCTGGCGGCTAAAGAAACAGTCCGTGCGGCTATGGAAAATGTCAGGGTTGCTCAGGCTGACTACTTCCCGTCGCTGTCTCTTTCCGGAACGATCGGAACTGCGGCAGCAACCGTGGGGGCTTTAGGAGCCAGCGGTACAGGGATTGGTGCGTTGGTGGGAGCTCTGTCCATGCCGTTTTTAAACTGGGGCGATGTTGTCGCGGGTACTGAAGAGCAAAAGGCGCAGCTTGATCGAGCCCAGGCCCAGTACACCGAAACGTTGGTGGGCGCTCTGGAAGAAACTGAAAATGCCCTATCGGGGATCCGCTCAAGTGCCGCTAAGAAGATGTCTTTAAAAACGGCTACGGAAAGCTCGCAGCTGGCGGCGCAGCTCGCTTTGCAGCAGTATTCCAGCGGCTTGGAAGATTATCAAACGGTTCTGACCACTCAGCGCTCGTGGCTCACGGCTCAGGATAACGAAGTCAGTAATCAGGCCGATTGGGCAATGGCGCATATTGATTTATATCGTGCCCTTGGGGGCGGATGGGTTCCCGAAGGAACTCAAGACAAGGGAAATGCTGATGAGTAACGAAAAAGAAAAAATCAAAGCTCTGTTGGGTGATGGCGATGCTCAGCCAATGAGCAGGCGTAAAAAATGGGCGCTTGGTGCGGCCTGCGTTGCGGTGGTGGCTGCGTTTTCGTGGTGGCTGGGCAGCAAAGAGGCCGGGCCGCGCTACTTAACAGAGGCAGTTACACAAGGTGTTTTGCAGGTTGAGGTGACGGCTAACGGTACGCTTGAGGCTGAGCAGAAGGTGACGATCGGCTCAGAGCTCTCAGGTATTGTTGAGAATGTCCTTGTTGACGTGAACGATCCGATTAAGCACGGCCAGGTGCTGATTGAATTGGATACGGCGAAACTGAAAGCCTCCGTTGAAAAAGCCAAAGCGGCATTGGCCAGTGCTCAGGCTGCGCAAAAGGAAGCCGTTGCGACTTTGAATGAGGCAAACGCAAAATATAAGAGACTCTTAAATGTCCGAAAACTTTCTGGGGGCAAGACTCCTGCGCAAACTGAACTTGATGAACAGGCGGCTGTTGTCGCACGTGCTCAAGCCTCGGTAGATACTGCCGCGGCTCAGATCCAGACGGCACAGGCTGAGCTTGAAACTGCGCAAACCGACTTGACCAAGGCCTATATCTCCTCTCCCATTGACGGTGTGGTGCTTGCCCGCTCGGTGGAGCCCGGCTATGCAGTGGCCGCCTCATTGCAGGCTGTCGAACTTTTAACCCTGGCCAGTGACCTGAGAACACTTGAATTGGAAATCGATGTGGATGAGGCCGATGTCAGTGTCGTCAAGCCCGGTCAGAAGGCAACTTTTACTGTCAGTGCTTATCCGAATAAAAATTTCCCCGCTACGCTGACCAAAGTGGCTTACGGTCCTACTGAGTCCGACACGAATGTGGTGACTTACACGGCTTACTTAAAGGTGAGCAATGAAGAGTTGTTGCTGCGGCCCGGGATGACGGCAACGGCCCGAATTGTGACGGAGAATCGTGAAAACGCCCTGTTGGTTCCCAATACGGCGCTGCGGTTTGCTCCGAGTGTATCCAAGGGCTCCGGCAGCGCTGTCGACAGTTTGATGATGGGGCCGCCCCGTCAATCAAACAAAGTGTCCAAGGAAGTCGGCGGCGTTACAACACAGCGTAAAAATACCGTTTGGGTTTTGCGCGGCGGTAACGCCCAGGAGGTGGACATTATTACCGGGGCTTCTGACGGAACCCGCACCGAAGTGATCTCCGGCGATCTCAAAAGCGGAGATTTGGTCATTACCAGTCAGCTTCGCAGTCAATAACGGAGGTGAGTATGACAGGCAAGGTCCCATTGGTTCAGCTCATTGATATCCATAAGCGTTATGGACAGGGTGAGGCGGCCTTTTTCGCCCTGCAGGGGATCGATTTCGAGATCGAAGAGGGTGATTTTGTGGCAGTGATGGGACCTTCGGGGTCGGGGAAGTCGACATGCATGAATATTGTGGGCGCTCTGGATACGCCGACCTCAGGGCGGTATTTGTTTAAAGGGGCTCCGGTGGAAAAAATGACTCATGATGAACGCGCTCTTTTGAGACGGAAATACTTGGGTTTTATTTTCCAGGGATTTAACTTATTGGCAAGAACGACTGCGTTGGAAAACGTGGAATTGCCGTTGCTGTATCGCGGTGTGCCTCGGGATGAGCGGCATAAATTAGCCCGTCAGGCGCTCGACCGTGTTGGTCTTTTGCCTTGGGAACATCATACGCCTGCAGAGCTTTCAGGCGGTCAGCAGCAGCGCGTGGCAATCGCCCGGGCGATTGTCAGTAAACCGCTTTTGCTTTTGGCCGATGAACCCACCGGCAGTCTTGATACCAAACGTAGTATTGAAATCATGCAGCTGCTCAAAGATCTCAATGAACAGGACGGCATCACGGTTTCGCTAGTCACCCATGAACCGGAAATGGCAACCTTTGCTAAGCGTATTGTTCATTTCCGCGACGGCCGTATTGAAAGCGATCAAGGAATGTAGCTATGTGGGGTAACGCATTTATTTTGGCTCTGAGGCAAATCTGGCGAAACCCGATGCGATCACTCCTGACGGTATTGGGTATCGTGATTGGGGTGGCCGCTGTGATTACCATGGTGACGGTGGGTAACGGGGCGACCCAGGCCGTGCGCGAGCAGATTGAAAGTTTGGGCAGCAACCAGTTGATGATTCGGCCGGGTCAGCGCATGGGACCGGGGGGATCGGCCGGCGCGCCATCCTTTAAGTTGGAAGACATCGATGCAATTGCCAATCAGATAGCAGGCGTCAAAGCGGTTGCTCCTCAAAGACAGCAGTCAATGACCGTTGTTGCCCAAGGACGCAATTGGAGTACTCAGGTCATCGGCAGTTCCAACCAGTATTTTGTTTTGGATAATCGCCAAATAAAGCAGGGGCGTTATTTTGAGACTCAGGAGGAACAGTCCGGAGCGGCGGTTTGTGTCATCGGCACCACAATTGAAAAAGAGATATTCGGCTCATCGAATGCGATTGGTCAGATGCTGCGTACGGGACAATTTTCCTGCCGTGTTGTCGGTGTTTTGGAAAGTAAGGGCCAGGCGGCTATCGGCGGCGACCAGGATGATTTGGTGGTGATGCCGATTCAAACCTTTCAGCGTCGCGTATCCGGCAATACCCGTGTTTCCGCAATTTTGGTGTCGGTTGACTCGCAAATTGACAGAGCGCTTGTGACCGAAAGCATTCGACTGCTGATGCGTGAGCGGCGCTCGTTGTCTGATGCCGACGACGATAATTTCATGATTTTGGATACCGAGGAAATCGCCCGACGTGTATCGAGTACCACAGAAATCATGACGATGCTTTTGGGTGCAGTGGCGGCGGTCAGTCTTGTAGTCGGCGGCATTGGGATCATGAACATCATGTTGGTCAGTGTCACCGAGCGAACTCGTGAAATCGGTGTTCGTCTGGCTATCGGAGCACTTGAGCGTGAAGTGTTGATGCAGTTTTTGATTGAGGCAGTTGTACTCGGAGCCATGGGAGGCGTTCTCGGCGTTGTGATTGCTTTCATCGGATCGTTTGCTTTGGCAACCACGATGGGCGTGCCCTTCATTTTTGATCCCGGTATCAATATGATTGCGTTTTTGTTTGCCGCGCTCACCGGGGTGATCTTCGGATATTTCCCCGCAAGACGAGCCGCGAAATTGGATCCTATTGAAGCAGTGAGACACGAATGATTCGCCGATTTCTCTTTCTTTTCTGTTCAGCCTTTTTTGCAGTGGCTGCGCATGCCCAGCAGTGGCCGCAGGAACTTAATATCACGTATGTAAAGGCGCCTTTCAATATCCAAAACATGGTGATGAAGGCTCACGGTCTTTTAGAGAAGGAGTTTGAGAAAGAGGGCATCAAAATCAATTGGATTCCTATCAAAGCGGGGCTCAATCAGGTTCGCGGAATGGCAGCCGGAGAAATTGATATGGTCGCTGCGATGAACACGAGCACTCTGCTGATTGCCAATTCGGCCGGCAACCGCATCGTTATTGTGGATGGTGTGGCTCATCCGGATGAGACTTTTGCCATCATGGCAAAGCCTGATATCCAAACGGTTGCAGAGCTCAAAGGCAAAGAAGTGGTCGGTCCCAAAGGAACGGTGCTGCATCATTTGCTGAGTGCGGCGTTGGCGCAGTCTGACATGAAGCTTCAAGATGTGAAATGGGTTTCAATGAATTTACCTGCAAGCTTAACGACGTTGTTAGGTGGTCGGGCGGATGCGGCTCTGTTGGCTGCCGGCGGCATCTTAAGTGCAGAAAAAGCGGGCTTTCATGCGCTTGTGCGAGCAAAAGGTTTGATTCAGACGAATTTGGTGCTGGCAGCTCGAGAAGATTTCGCCAAACGCTATCCTGAAGTGGTTGAGCGAGTCGCTAAAGTCAATAGAGAAGCGCTTAAGTGGGCAATGCAGAATCGGCAGGAAGCTATTGCCTTGGGAGCAAAAGAACATAAGATCGATTTAAGTGAGGCCGAAAAACTTTTTGACTGGTCACAGTTTTATGCCGATATCTCAGAGTCAGACATTGAAGCACTGCAACAGAGTCAGGCATTTTTGCTTGAGCAAAAAATGATGAGCCGTCCGGTTGATATTCGATCTTTATTTTTTTCTCAAAAAGAATAAACAGAAAGAGCCGCGGATGCGGCTCTTTGCACCGGTGACCGATTGATTTTTAGTTTTCTCGGGTCGTAGCAATCAGACCGCGACGGGCAGCCCAGGTCCACGGGGTCTTGAGCCATTGCATGATCGTTTCCTTCGTGCTTTCATCAATAAGCTTCATTTCCAAAGCCTTATCAACGATCTTCTTAAATTCAATCATGCGATAGGTCTTAACACCGACTTCCTTAAAGAGTTCGGCCGTTTCCGTCATATCGAAGTTGGTGATGCTCACGCAGTCAGTGACGATTGCACCTTCTTCACGCAGGGTCTTGATTGCATCCAGGCAGGAAAGACCGGTCGAGATATGGTCTTCGATGATGAGAACTCTCTTACCCTTGACGCTGCCGCCTTCAATACGGTCCAAGTCACCGTAGGTTTTGGCGCGTTGGCGAACGTAAATAGTCGGCACATTGAGTCGATAGGCCAAAGCGGCACTGTGGGTCAAGCCACCGGCTTCCACGCCGGCGATGACGTCGTATTCCAGTCCCCACTTGTCAATGAGAGAAGCCATGGTTTCGATGACATCGTGCCAGGCATCCGGATGCGTGATCAATTTACGGTTATCAACATAAATCGGAGTCACGAGACCGGACTTCAGACGAAGCGGTTCTTCCGTTAAGAAAGCGACGGCATTCAATGAGAGCAGGTTCTCAATCAAAATGTTTTCTGCAAGTTTAGACGGCATTTGTATTTTCTCCTCTCATTATTTCTTGATCGGCAAGGGTTCGTACGGTTCAAGACCCAATGCCATGCGACCGTTGCGGGTGGCGATTTCGACCAGTTCTTCAAAGTGGTCATAGCGGCAGCCGGGGGTTGGCCATCAATGTGAGTTCGTGCCACATATCGCCGCCGCTCCAGGGCACCATGGCGTCAGCGACGTTATCCACGCCGATGGCGACACGCACGCCTGCCGGAACCAATTCGTCAACCGGGGTCATGGAGTTGTGCATCGGACCGATGGCTTCGGTACGCGGCGTATCAATCCAGGCGGTCGGGCAGGCGATCATCATGACACCGGCTTCGCGCATGAGTTGATAGAGACGGTCACGATACTTCTTGGAGTGGGCGGCAATTGAAATGCCATGCACACCGACCACGCGGCCTTGAAGACCGAATTCAATGGTCTTTAAGCACATTTGTTCGGTTTCGTATTCAACGGCCTGGTTGAATTGGTCAACGTGAGCATGAACCATCTTGCCTTGTTCTTTGGCCGTGCCCATGATGATGTTCCAAGCTTCTTCAGCCTTACCGAAATCACGTTCGTCACGCTTGGGCAAGGCACCGATGATGTCGACCAATTCCGCACCGATATCAAACCATTTGCGGGCTTCAGGATCGATCACGCCTTTTAACGTTTGATTGGCGAATTTGACCGTTAATTGGTCTTTGTAGTGTTCGCGGGCTTTGATGCCGGCAATGATCGCACGGTCTTCGCTTTGCGGGTCGATATCGACGAATGTGCACAAGGCGGTAACGCCCTGGCTGATCATCAATTCAAACATTGTGCAGAAGCGGCCATAGAAATCATCAACGGTCGATTCTCTCTTCAGGTGGTCCAAAGCGTCCCACTTTTGCTGCAGCGTGCAGGTGCGGCGCATTTCCATGATTTCGGGACTTAACGTGAAGGAGCGGTCAGCATGAGCGTGGGTGTTGACCCAACCGCCGTTGGCTTTAATCATCGGCTCCAGCATGGCGCGGACAGTATTCGGAATTACGGTCATTGCTCTTTCTCTCTATTGAAGTTCAAACAAACATACCTAAAAAAACGGCAATCCCTAAAAAAGGATTGCCGTTTTAAAAACATTCTCCCCTCGGGCCCAACGAGTGGCTCGACCGATTCGGATTCGGAAGTGAGAGGAGAAAAATTTCATTTGCACAATCACCCTGGCGGGTTAAATACACAATTAACCCGCCATCATACACCAGTGATGCACTAAAAATCCATCACTAAAATCACGGTTTTTGAAGAGGTATTTTAAATTTCCTTTAAAAACAACGTGATAATGCATTTAGAGTATACACGAATTGAGTTTTTCTAATCGTTTTCAATTCGGTAATGCAAATGCACCATTCCGGCTGAGAGTGTTTGAGCCGCGATTAGTTGCAAATGTGCGTGCTCAGCGGGAGCCGGATTTTGTCCTTGGTAGCCAATGATGGAGTCTGAGCCGTACACACCGTTTAAACCGGGGTAAATTAGAACGCTCAGCTCATCAATGAGACCGGCTTCTAAAAAGGCACCGTTGATAATGCCGCCGCCTTCCAGCAGCAGAGTTTTGACGTTAAAAAGTTTTTCGATGCTCTCAAGCGCATGAGACAGAGCTGTTCTTCCTTTGCCTTGGAAAACGTAGGAAACACCCACGGAACGAAGTTCTTGCAGATATTGATCGCTGAGATTATCTGACAGAACACTGACGATATGTTCTCCTGTGCTTAAGTGATCGCTGCTGTAGTGCAGCTTTCCTTTGGGATCAAAAACGATAGCCAGAGCCCGATCATTGCGATTTCCCTTAAAAGCTTTTTTGTTTTTAATCTCATCCGTTTGTGCGGGAGCGCCTTCCCGAACGCCAGCATCGTATTCAGCCATGGTTGTGCGGCCGACGATCCATCCCTGAGCGTCAAAAGAGGAGGCAACGCTTTCGTAGACCCCGGAGATGTCAACAGGATGTGTGGGGCGACTCCATTTTGCGGAAACCAATTTCCCGTCAACCGAGGAGATCATGTGGCAAATGATATGAATAGACATGAGAACGCTTCCAATAACAATTAACCTCTTGGTCAGTGTATAGGATTCACTGAGGTGGCGCTGATGAAAAAATGCATATTCTTTGCCCAATTACGGCAAAAGAAAAGCCCGCGACAGCGGGCTTAAGGCCCAATCTTTGTGAAGCAATCAGAACGGAATATCTTCGTCGAGATTATCCAAACCGTTCACGGGAGCGGGAACAGGATCGGCTTGACGGGGTTGTTGGTAGGTCGAAGCCGGGGCGTGTTCCGTGTGAACAGGTGCGGGACGGCGGGGAGCGGATTCAAAGCCGCCCGTGCCTTCCGTGCGTTCACGGGAGCCCAACATTTGCATTGTTTCGGCAATAATTTCCGTGGAATAACGATCTTGTCCGTCCGGACCTTGCCACTTACGCGTACGCAGGCGGCCTTCAATGTAGACCGGGCGACCTTTGCGAAGGTATTCAGCCGCAATTTCAGCCTGACGGCCGAAAAAGACGACACGATGCCATTCGGTTTCTTCTTGGGGTTGTCCGTTAGAGTCTTTATAGCGACGTGAGGTTGCAACAGTGATTGTCGTGATGGCTGTGCCGCCTTCAGCGGTATAGCGCGTATCGGGATCACGACCCAAATTACCGATAATGATGACTTTATTTACCGAAGCCATAATCTTTCACTTCCAAAAAATAGCGACACCGGAAAAACCGGCATCAATAAATCACACATCCAAAGGCTTCAAAGTGAGAGAACTCACCCGTTCGCATTCGAGACGTTTGGTGAGCATATTCTACAAAATACGCCAGACGATAATTGTGTAGTAACTTTGAAAAAATGTCCATACCGCTATCGGATTTTTGCTGTGTTTGTCGTCGACCGACTGGAAAAACAGCCTAGATTCTGCAGTTTTTGTCATCAGTTTGTTTCAAAAAAGTAGGAAACTAAGATTAAAATAAATCGTTGTTTCATTTTGAAATTGAAAAGGGATATTCCTATGGCAACCAAGCAATTTACCTTTGCCTATGGTCATGGCACCAAAACCTTTGATTATGAAGAAAACGATATTTTGAAAGTTGTGCGCACGGAAGATTTTCCGCCGATGCAAGATATCGAACAAGGGATCAAAGATGCGATTAACAATCCGATCGGTTCACCCGCTTTGTCTGAGATTGTTAAACCCGGTGACACCGTGGCATTTATCTGCAACGACCCGACCCGTGTGGCAAACAGCTATGACTTTATGCCGGTCTTCGTGAATGAAATGAATCGCTTGGGAGTGCCTGACGAAAACATGAGAATAGTTTTCTCTTTGGGAACTCACCGTGTGATGACCCACGAGGAAATGGTTGAGCAGGTGGGCGCTGAGGTTGCTTCCCGCATCAAGATGTACAACAGTGTTGCCACGAACGCAGACGATTTCGAGTATTTCGGAGATACAAGCCGCGGTACTCCTGTTTGGATCAATAAGCTGTTGTGCGACGTGGATCATGTGATTTTGACCGGTACGATTGTGCACCATTACTTCTCCGGCTACGGCGGCGGCCGTAAAGCCATTTTGCCGGGGTGTGCTGCGATGGAAACGGTTCGCAAGAACCACAGCTGGATGTTGGATCCCCATGCCGGTCTCGGCATTATGGAAGGCAATCCCTGCTATGAAGACCAGATGGAAGGCGTGGCACTTTTCGCTAAAGGTCGCTCGCTCTTTCTTTTCAACGCTGTGCTTAACGCCAAACACGAATTCCTGAAGATGTTTGCCGGCGATTACATCAAAGCCCATAAGGTCGCCTGCAGCTTCGTCGATGAAGTCTACGGCTGTGTGATTCCTAAAGAAGCTGATCTTGTGATTGCTTCCTGCGGCGGCTATCCCAAAGATATCAATGTCTATCAGATGCAAAAGACGATGGATAACGCCATGTGCGCAGTGCGCCAAGGCGGTGTGGTGATTTTGTTGGCCGAATGCATTGAGGGCTCGGGCTCTGCCAAACTTGAAGAAACATTCAAGCGTCTCAAGACTCCTGAGGCCATCCGTAAAGAATTGGAAGACAACTTCCAAATCGGCGCCAATAAAGCCTTCGCCATTACTCGTCCGCAATCCAAGGCTGATTTCATTTTGGTGACGAAATTGGATAAGGATTTGGCAAAGACCATGCATTTTGCCGCCACAACCGAAACGGTTGAAGAAGCGATTGCGATTGCCACGCAAAAACTCGGCGAACATCCGAGCACTATTTTGATGCCCGAAGGCTCACTGACTGTGCCTCGTGTTGCTTAAGCCTTTTTAACTGTCCGAAAGGACTGACGAAAAGCTCTGATCTGAAAGACGGTTGGAGCTTTTCTTTTTTTGATTGTGCTTATCCAGAAAAATAGCTATAAAATCAAAGGTTAACCTTAAGTAAAGGCGATAGAAAAATGCGCGGCGAAATTCACATCCGAGGGGCTCGTACCCACAATCTGAAAAATATTGACTTGGATATTCCTCGGGATCAATTGGTGGTTATTACCGGTCTGTCAGGCTCAGGGAAAAGTTCTCTGGCGTTTGACACGCTTTATGCCGAAGGTCAGCGCCGTTATGTGGAAAGCCTTTCAGCCTATGCGCGCCAGTTTCTGGATCTGATGGAAAGGCCCGATGTGGATTTAATCGAGGGCTTGTCACCGGCTATTGCCATTGAACAAAAAGCGGTTAACAGCAATCCTCGTTCAACGGTCGGGACTATCACGGAAATTATGGATTATCTGCGTTTGCTTTTTGCTCGCGCAGGTGTTCCGTACTGTCCGGTGCACGATAAGCCGTTGGAAATAACGCCAGTGTCGGCGATGGTCGATCAGATCCTTCAGGGACCGGCTGAGGCGAGAATCATGGTCATTGCGCCCGTGGTTAATCAAAAGAAGATGGATTTCGACCGGTTTTTCCAGGATATGCAAACCCAAGGGTTTATTCGCTTTAAGGTCGACGGGGAACTGTACGAGTCTGAAAATTTGCCCCAATTGGATCTGAGACAACCTCACGATGTTGATGTCATTGTTGATCGTTTGAAGATTCGTGCTGATGCTTCTCAGCGTTTGGCCGAAAGCCTGGAGACAGCACTGCGCTTGGCAGACGGCCGCGTGATTATTGAGGATATGAAAACCGGGGATCGGCAGGCTTTTTCAAACCACTATTGCTGCCCGGAGTGCGGCTACAGTATTGAGGAGCTTGAACCCAGACTTTTTTCTTTCAACAATCCCATCGGAGCCTGTCCTGTTTGTAACGGCATGGGCGAAAGCCTGGTATTTACCGAAAAAAGCGTGGTCTGTCATCCGGAACTTTCGTTAAGCTCGGGCGCTATTCACGGGTGGGATCGTCGCAATCTCTATAACTTTGATCTTATTGAAGCCGTCGCCAAGGCTGTCGGATTTGATGCCGACACACCCTGGAATCAATTAAAGCGATCTCAGCAAGAGGCTGTTTTATGGGGGTTGGGCGATAAGCTTATAGAGATGCCTTACAGACGAGCGGGTCAAGTGACTTATAAAAAGGAATCTTTTGAAGGAGTCATCGCCATTTTGAATCGGCGTTTTGCCGAAACACAAAATGAAGCGGTTCGAGAAGAACTGAATCGATACCGTGAGCTGAAAGTTTGTGACGCCTGTAACGGCACACGCTTAAAAGAAGCAGCCCGACATGTTTTGATTGGTAAGGGAAAAGAGCGCAAAGCGATTTATGAAATCACGGCTATGCCCTTGTCCGAGGCTCATGATTATTTCAAAAAGTTGAAAATTACCGGCAGTAAGGCTGAGGTAGGGAAAAAATTGGTCGCAGCCATTGAACAACGGCTGGGTT
>ERZ779866.2404-NODE-2404-length-17003-cov-8.167099_pt1 | contig 17003 bp, 12 predicted proteins | sample MGYA00511248_ERZ779866 | MGnify/ENA primary metagenome ERZ779866 (study PRJEB29588, sample SAMEA2155758) | human gut metagenome | biome: human gut; feature: human-associated habitat; material: faeces | place: Denmark | collected 2008/2010 ... | reverse complement strand
CCAGTGCCGCCCGAAGCGCCCGGTGCACAGATCGGACATGGCACGCTCGATGTACGCACGGTAGAGGCGGAACTTGTGGAAGGTGGACCCCTCCGCGATGATGGCGGCGGGCCGCTGGGCAGTGCGGCCCATGTCCCCCTGGAGGACGACCGCCGTGAGCATGACGGCCAGCCGTTCCGCCGCCCGCTCAGCCAGACCGGCCAAGATGGCCTTCAACGCCGCTTTGTCCTCGTCCTGGGCGCACAGACGCTGGGGCAGGGCGCCGCCGTCCAATCCGTCCAGCCAGGCTCTCACCTGGCTGAGGGACAGGCCGTCCAGGGCCAACACCGAACGGGTGCAGGGGGGAGTGAACAGTCCCTCCTTGGCCGCACCTTTCAAGGTGAGTTCCATGAGGGTACCCAGATAGGCCCCAGAGGTCATTTTTTCCAGCGGATGGCGGCCAGGCTCCCGGGAGACGGCGTCCAACGCCCGGTCAAAATCACCTTGGGGGAAGCGGTCGTAGCTTCCGGCCTCCAGGTTGATCACCATATTATCCCAGGCCGACAGCTTCCGCTTGGCGATGCGTTCGCCCCGCTCTGAATAACAGCAGTTGAGTCCCGTGCCCAAGATAAAGCCCACGAAGCCATCGTAGGCGCTCCGGTCCACAGCCAGGTATCCTCCCAGCAGGGTGGCCACCGTGTCATTGACCACCGCTCCGGTCTCCGGAGGCGTAAGTCCTTTGTTATTCATATAGGCGGCCAGATCCCGGTACAGGTGTATCCCGCTTCCCCCTTCCACCCGGACCTCTTTGTCAAAATAGAGCACTTTTCCGTCTAGATCCGGGGTAATTTCCGCAGGGAAGGAGAAGCAAAGACCCATCCGGCAGCCTGCTGGAAACTGGGCCAACTGCTGGACGATGGTATCCCAGAATCCCGTTCGGGTCACCATGCCCCGGCTGCCCGGGGTAGGGACTACCTGCTGGGGGCTGAATTGGAGTGAGCCGCTGGCCCAAGTGCCCAAAGCGGCTCGAAAATTGGTCCCGCCCATATCCAGGGCGGCCACTTGGCCCTGGGCAGGCAGAGCGCGCCCCAGCGAGATATAGGCCGGAAGCATCAAAAGGCTGCCAGGTTCTCCTCGCAGCCCACGCTCCATTTCGGCGCGATAGCCTTCACAGGCCGCCGCCAGGTCCATCTGTCCGGGGGCCATGCCATGCCGGGAGAGAAAATGCCTTGCCTGTCGTGTTTCATCCATCTGGTTGACCTGCCTTTCCACCCGCCTGCAGGCGGTCCGTTTGCAACAGTGTACCACAGCTGGCCCGCCGGGGCAAGAGCATGCCTTGAAGGAAGGAGGCTATTGTGCTATTCTTACATAAGAATACTGTGCGTGGCAGAAAAGGGGAGGGATTTTCGTGTCTCAGAACACACCGTTAGCGGCGATTCGGCTGCAGCTGGAGCAGTTGCGCGTCAGGCTCCGGCAGCAGCTACTGCGGGATCTGCTCCACGGCGTGCCGCCAGTAGGGAACACCCTGGAGGAGCTCAACAGCTACTATGGGTATCAGCTGCGGCCGGGAACCTTCTTGGTGCTGATGATCCGCCTCCATTTCCGGGCAAAAAAGCCTGCCCGGCCTATCGCTGAGGCGCTGGAATGGGTGGATGAGGATGTACGGATGTTTCTCACCCCAGAACATTTCCAGGAATTAGAGACTCTCCAGGAAGGAGACTGCCTGTACTGCATGCTGAATTTCACCTCCCGCTTCGGTACACCGGAGTCGGAACAGACGCGCCAGAGCGTGGACCGGCTTTACCGCCACATGGATATTGCCCGGCGTTACCGACCCTATTATTTCGCCATCGGAGACGGACTTCCTGTCTCCGATATTCTGGAATTAGGCTCCAGCTTCCTATCCGCCCGGCAGGCGGTGGAGGAGTACGGCGCCCACCTTCAAGTCAACCGCCGTCACGATAGTACCCAGCAGATGTACACCATGACGCAGATCATGAATGTGCTCACTCCCGCTCGCCGCTCTGCCTTCGCCCACTATCTGGAGACGATCCAGCGGGGGCAGCTGGAACGGTGGGTGGACGAGGTGTTTGAGGCATGCCGGCCCTATGTGGAGCGGTTTCCCACCATTTGCTATCAGCTGCCCTATAAGATCTTGGACCTGTGCTTGGATACGGCGGGCAACACCGTGGCCGGAGACCCGCAGCTTCAGCAGATCCTGCTGGACTGCCGGGGAGCAGTGGACATCCGGCAGGACTACAGCCAGCTCGCCGATGTGGTGAAGGAGGGGCTGCGGCGTTTCTGCGACCGATATGCCAAGTCCCTGGCCCGGGCAGGGAATCCCGCAGTGCAGGAGGCCAGGCGGTTCATGTGGGAACATTATGCCCGCCGCCTGACCCTGGGGGAGATTGCCGCCCATGTGCACCTCAATCCCCAGTATTTCAGTGTGCTGTTCAAACGGGAAACTGGCCAGTCGGTGGTGGATCATCTGACCCACCTGAGGCTTGAGCAGGCAAAATGCCTGCTCAAAGATACTAGCTTGCCCATCAACCAGGTGGCCGGACAGGTAGGATATGAAGACCCAGACTACTTCAGCCGCCTGTTTCACAAAGTCAACGGCATGAGTCCGCGGCAATATCGGGGCATTGTCGGATCAGGCTAAAACATGAAAAAACATGCCTTGTGCCGAGACCCAAAAATTTTTGCAAAGTTTTGTGATTTTTTCACAATATAATTTTTCCAGACTTTAATTATCTATAAATAATCCGGGTTTTCTGCGGATAATCCATTGTCAAAAATATGCCTCTCCCGATATAATTTTGGGTGGAAAGGAATAGGCTTTTCCGACCCAATCTTATAAGGAGGAACAACGATGAAAAAGTGGAACAAACTGCTTGCTCTGCTGTTGGCGCTGGTCATGGCGCTGGGCCTGGCCGCCTGTGGCAACGGCGCTGATGACAACAGCCCCGCCCCCAGCGATGAGGGGACCAACTCTGGTGCGCCTGTCAGCGAGGAGCCTCAGGGCACCAAGACTTTTGTCTTTGGCTCGGATGCCAACGCCAACACATTTGACCCCGCCACCGACCTGCAGACCAACTCTGCCCGGGCCTTGACCAACTCCGTGCTGGAGACCCTGTGGAAGGTCAACAACGACGGCACTGTGGTGGACGACCTGGCTGCCAGCCACGAGTGGACTGGCGATCTGGAGCTGACTGTGGTGCTCAACGAGGGCATCACCTTCTCCAATGGGAACCCCCTGACCTCTGACGACGTGCTGTACACCCTGGAGCACTTGCGCGACTCCGGCCGTACCGCCTCCATGGTGGCCTGCGTGGACTTTAACAAGACCACCTGCCCCGATGACAAGACCATCGTTATCGCCATGAGCACCTATGACGCCGGTTTCTATGATGTCATGGCCTCCACCTACATCATCGACCGTGAGACCTGCACCGCCGAGGATTGGAACTGGGGCTGGCTGTATGGCACTGGCCCGTACAAGCTCAAGGGCGACGGTGTGAACGACCGCTCCGGCTGGGAGGAGTCCGTCCAGTACACCCTAGTGCGCAATGAGGATTACTGGGGCGAGGCTCCCTACTACGACGAGATCATCATTAAGTTCTACTCTGAGGAGTCCACCCGTTTCGCTGAGCTGCAGGCCGGCAACCTGGATGCCGCCTATGTGACCCAGGCCACCTATGTGAACAATCTGTCCTCCGGCTCTGTGTCCGGCTCCGTTCTGGTGCAAAAGGTGTCCCAGGGCGTGACCGGCACCCAGCTGGCCGCTGGTCCCGACTCTGTTGGGGCTTTTGCCGATATCAATGTCCGCAAGGCCTTCGCCCATGGCATCCAGATCGAGAATATGATCAACGGCCTGGGCCAGGGCATGTATCAAGTGGCTTCCTCTGTACTGGGCGCGGACAACTGGGCCTATCTGGATGTGGGCACTTATGAGTACGATCCCGATGCTGCCAAGGCTGCGCTGGCTGAGGCCGGCTACTCCGTGGACGACATCACCAACTTTGAGACCCTCAAGGCCGTGGCGGAGGACATCCACGCCCGTTCCGCCGAGCTGGGCTTCGACGCCTTCACCTCCTCCGGCATGGACGGCTCCTCCAGCTGGCGCTTCTCCGGCCACCTGGCCAACATGCCCCTGTACTACGAGTTCCGCGACGACGGCATCACCTCTCAGCCCGCCACCATCAAGGGCACCTATCTGGATAACTTCAAGCAGATCTGGGACCTCTACATCAACAACTGCGCCACCGATCCCAGCCAGCTGGCTTCCGCCACGGGCGATCAGGCGCTGGCCGAGTTCGGCGAGGGCAAGGCCGTGTTCTATCAGAACGGCACCTGGGAATATGCCAACCTGACGGGCGAGAAGTTCGGCATGGATCCCGCCGACCTGGTCATGATCCCGATCTACATCGGCGTTGAGGGCGAGGAAGACGCCGGTCTGGCCTGCGGCACCGAGAACTGCTGGGCCGTGAACAGCCAGTCCTCCGAGGCTGACCAGAAGGCCACGCTGGACTTCCTCTACTGGGTTGTGACCTCCGACGAGGGCACCACCATGATGGCCGAGCAGTTCGGACCCATCCCCTTCAAGGCCGCCAAGGCTTCCGACAACGTGTTCTTCAACGATGCCAACAACTACATCAACGAAGGCAAGTACGTGGTCAGCTGGGCGTTCAACTACACCCCCAACGTGGATACCTGGCGCGCGGCGGTCGTGGCTGCCATGACCCAGTACTCCGCCGGCGGCTCCTGGGACGACGTGGTCACCGCGTTCGTGCAGGGCTGGGCTACCCAGTACGCCAACCAGTAATCGCAATCTGATTCCCGGCAGCGCCGCTGCCAGCTCCGGGGGAGCGGGATGAGCCCCGCTTCCCCGGTTTCATTTCACCAGCGGAGGAGCGGCTATGAGACAAAAAAAGCAACGAAGCAACGCGGCGGTGAACTCGCGGCTCATCCGCCGCCCGATCCAGCGGTGCTTCGCCATCTTCCTTCTGCCGACGTTCGCGGCATTCTGCATCGGATTTCTCTATCCATTCATTCACGGACTCTATCTGTCTTTCTGCAAGTTCACCACCACCAGCAACGCCAAATGGGTGGGCCTGGATAACTATATCCGCGCCTTTAAGGACGCCAGCTTCGTCCACGCCTTCGGCTATACGGCGCTGGTGGCGGTGACGTCGCTGGTCATCATCAACATTCTGGCCTTTGCCGTAGCCTATGCCCTCACGCGCGGCATCCGCGGGTCCAACCTGTTCCGCGGCGTGTTTTTCATGCCCAACCTGATCGGCGGCATTGTGCTGGGCTATATCTGGTCGATGATTTTCGACGGCTTCCTGTCCCGCTACAACACCTCCATCGTGCTTAACGCCACCTACGGCTATTGGGGCCTGATCATCATGTTGTGCTGGCAGCAGATCGGCTACATGATGATCATCTATATTGCCGGTTTGCAGAATGTGCCTGTGGATCTGGTGGAGGCCGCACGCATTGACGGTGCAACAAGCAGCCAGATTTTGTTCAAAATCAAAATCCCGATGGTCATGCCCAGCGTGACGATCTGCACCTTCCTGACGCTGACGAACTCCTTCAAGCTGTTCGACCAGAACCTCTCGCTGACAGCCGGTGAGCCTGCAAAGCAGTCCATGATGCTGGCCTACAACATCTACGACACGTTCTACGCACGCTCCGGACCCCAGTGGAAGGGCATCGGTCAGGCCAAGGCCGTCGTTTTCTTCCTGTTTGTGGTCGTTATTTCGCTGCTCCAGCTGCATTTTACCCGCTCTAAGGAGGTGCAGGCATAATGGGTGCTACTAAAAAAGACCGCCGCATCAACACGGTACTGTCCGTTCTGTTCACGATCCTGTGTATCGCCTGGCTGTACCCGGTGTTCATGATTTTGATGAACTCCCTCAAGACCGAGCGCGCCATCACGACGAGCCACGCCTTTGATCTGCCGAACGCCGAGACCTTCGTCGGCTTGAAAAACTACATTTATGGCATTCAGGAAATGGACTTTTTGTCCTCTTTCTGGTATAGTTTAGTGATCACGGTTTCGTCTGTGGCACTGATTTTGGTGTGCTGCTCCATGTGCGCATGGTATATCACCCGTGTGCAGAACACCTTGTCCAAAGGTATGTACTATCTGTGCGTATTCAGCATGATTGTCCCCTTCCAGATGGTCATGTTCACACTGGCAAAAACCGCTGATACCTTAAAGCTGAATAACCCCTACAACATCTGCATCATCTATCTGGGCTTCGGCGCGGGACTTGCGGTGTTCATGTTCACCGGCTTTGTAAAATCCATGCCGATTGCTATTGAAGAAGCCGCTATGATCGACGGCTGCAATCCCATCCAGATTTTCTTCAAGGTCGTCTGCCCGATTTTGAAGCCGACGATGATCTCTACCGCCATTTTGGAAACCATGTGGGTCTGGAACGACTATCTGCTGCCCACGCTGGTGCTGGACATCAAGACCTTCCGCACGATTCCTATGGCGATCCAGTATTTCCGCGGCAGCTACGGCAAGGTGGAGATGGCACCCATGATGGCCTGCATCATGATTACGGTGCTGCCTGTTATCGTGCTGTACCTGATCTGCCAGAAATATATTATCGATGGCGTGGTCGCCGGTGCTGTCAAGGGGTAAATTTGACACTTCTTCAAGAAAGAGGATTGGCAAATGACCATCAAAGACATCGCGCGGGAGTCCGGCTATGCGGTCGGGACCGTCTCACGAGCCTTAAATAACGCCCCCGGCGTCAGTGCAGAAACCCGTCAAAAAATATTGGAAATCGTAAACCGCCACAATTATGAACCGAACGCCAACGCCAAGCATCTGAAGCAGCAGACCAACGATGGGATCGCACTGATCGTGAAAGGCACCCAGAATATGCTGTTTGCCGGCATTTTGGAACCGCTGCAGCAGATCATTGAGGAAAGCGGCTACGTTGCGACGGTCTACTATATTGACGAGGAAGCCAACGAGGTTGCGCAGGCCCGACGCATCTGCACAGAGCGCAAACCCCATGGTATATTGTTTCTCGGCTCAAATCCGGAATACTTCACGCCGGAGTTGGAGGCACTGGGTATCCCCTGTCTGCTGCTGACGAACAGCGCGGCATCCCTGCGCATCCGCAATTTGTCCAGTGTGTCCGTAGACGATATGGCTGCATCGGACACGATGATCGAATATCTGTACAAAAAGGGGCACCGCCGCATCGGAATCATCGGCGGCAAGCCCAATCTTTCCCGTCCAAGTCTCGCCCGTCTGGCCGGCTGTCAGGGTGCTATGCTGCGCCTTGGTCTGCCGTTTGACATGGAAAAGCAGTATGCGTATGCGCGGTTCTCGCTTTCCAGCGGGTATGAGGCAATGGAGTATCTCTTAAAGCACAGCCCCGACATTACGGCAGTGTTTGCCATGTCCGACCTGATGGCGCTCGGCGCAATTCGTGCGCTGCGGGATCACGGGCTGTGTGTGCCGCAGGATATTTCCGTCACAGGTTTTGACGGCATCGCGCTGGGACAGTACAGTGTGCCCCGGCTGACGACCATCCGGCAGAATATGGAGCAATTGGCGCGGCGTTCGGCGCGGATCCTGCTCCACAACATCCAAAAACCCGGCAATGCCGTGCACGAGATCGTCTCCTTCGATCTGACCGAAGGAGAAAGCGTGCGTGAACTGTGAAGGAAAGATATCCCGGCTGCTTACTATCAAAAGAAAGAGGGGTTCTCTGATGAGAGCAAGCGGCATTCTGATGCCCATTTCAAGTCTGCCCTCGCCTTACGGTATTGGTACCATGGGTGCAGCCGCGCGCAGCTTTGTGGACTTTTTGGTCAAGGCCGGGCAGGCATACTGGCAGATTCTGCCCGTCTGCCCCACCAGCTACGGCGACAGTCCCTATCAGTCGTTCTCGACCTTTGCGGGCAACCCGTATTTTATCGATCTGGACGATCTGGCAAAGCAGGGACTGCTGCTGCCGGAGGAATATGCGTCCATCGACTGGGAATGCACCCCCGACTGCATCAACTACGGCGTCATGTACGAAAAGCGCTACGCAGTGCTGCGCTGTGCTGCCAAACGTCTGCTGGAAAAGCCCGGTGCCGACTACCGCCGCTTTGTGAAGGAAAACGACTTCTGGCTGCCCGACTATGCGCTGTTCATGGCGCTGAAGGACGCCCACAACGGAGCCTGCTGGCTGGAATGGGAAGAACCGCTGCGGCGCCGTGAGCCCGCTGCCTTGGCAGCAGCCCGGCAGCAGTACGCCGACGATGTGGCGTTCTGGCAGGCTGTACAGTTTATGTTCTACAGTCAGTGGCAGGCGCTGAAGCACTACGCCAACCGGCAGGAAATCCGCATCATCGGCGACCTTCCCATCTATGTAGCGCTTGACAGCGTCGATGTGTGGAGCTGCCCGCAGGAGTTCCAGCTTGACGAGAACCTGCTGCCCACCGAGGTGGCAGGCTGCCCGCCGGACGGCTTCTCCGCCACAGGCCAGCTGTGGGGCAACCCGCTGTTCGACTGGGACTCCATGGCCAAGACTGGCTACGCATGGTGGGTGCGGCGCATCAAACACATGTGCAGCATCTATGATGTGGTTCGCATTGACCACTTCCGCGGATTTGCGGGCTATTATGCTATCCCCTACGGGGAAGCAACCGCCCGGAACGGCCGCTGGCGCGAAGGCCCCGGCTATGCGCTGTTTGCTGCCATAAAGAAAAAGCTGGGCAGCCCGCGCATCATCGCCGAGGATTTGGGATTCCTGACGGAAGATGTCACTGCCCTGCTGAAGCAATGCGGCTATCCCGGCATGAAAGTGCTGGAGTTTGCCTTTGACAGCCGTGACGGCGGTGATTACCGCCCCCACAGCTACCCCAAGAACTGCATTGCCTATGTAGGCACCCACGACAACGAGCCTGTGAACGGCTGGATGGAAACCGCCGCCCCTGAGGACGTGGCGCGCGCCGTGCGCTACCTGAATCTGACGAAGAAAGAGGGCTATCACTGGGGCATGATGCGCGGCATCTGGTCCAGTGCTGCCGATCTGGCTGTCGTGCAGGCACAGGATCTGCTGGGCCTTGGGCATGAATCCCGCATGAACACGCCGTCCACTCTGGGCGGCAACTGGTGCTGGCGTGCCGAACCCGGTGCCTTTAACACGAGGCTGGCCAAAAAGCTGCACAGTGAAATGGAACTGTACGGACGTCTGCCGGAATGAAAACATCCGTTGTGCTATGGTGTCGGCTCGTCCTCCGTGCAGGATTCGCTGCCTAAACACATCAAGGTTGCATTCAAATTATTCAACCGTTGTATCACACGATACAACGGTATTTTTATTGACAAAAAATTCCTGCACCCCGGCAGGGGCGCAGGACAGATCCTGCCGCTTAGCGCTGCTTTACCTTCTTCCGATAGGTTCATTCCCCATCTTGCTTTCTGCCTACAATCAAAATGCTGCAACTGCTGTCCCTGCGGCAAGGAGGGCGGCGGAGATTTTTTGCACGAAGGCGAGGGCTTTGGGGCCGTCGCCGTGGACGCAGACGGAATCGGCCTGCAGGGTTACGGTGCTGCCGTCGTCGGCCTGTACGGTACCCTGCGCCGCCATCTGCAAGACCCGCGCAATGGCGGTATCCTCGTCCTCGATCATTGCGCCGGGAGCGCCGCGTGGCACAAGGCTGCCGTCGGCCCGGTAGCCGCGGTCTGCAAATACCTCGCTGGCAACGGGCAGTCCGATGGCGTTTGCGGCCTTGACCATCTCGCTGCCGGAGAGTGCCAGTAGCACAGCACCGGGAGCTGCAGCCTGCACAGCGCGGCAGATGGCCGCCGCCAGCACCGGATCCCTGGCGGCCATGTTGTACAGCGCGCCGTGGGGTTTGACGTGGTGCAGCGGTACGCCCGCCGCATCGCAGAATGCCTTCAGCGCACCGATCTGGTACATCACGTCGGCCTCGGCTTCAGCGGGGAAAATTGCCATTCTGCGGCGGCCAAAGCCCTGCAAATCCGGCAGTCCCGGGTGTGCACCCACCTGCACGCCGTACTTTTTGCACAGCAGAACGCTCTTTTGCATCACGGACGGGTCGCCCGCGTGGAACCCGCAGGCGATGTTCGCGCTGGTCACATAGGGCAAAATTTCGGCATCCATGCCGATGGTGTACGCGCCGAAGCTCTCGCCCAGGTCGCAGTTTAAATCAATGGACGGCATTGCAACGTCCCCCTTAGTATTTCAGCAGTGTGTTTTTTACGTCGGTCACAAACATATACCCCGGCGCTTCGCTTTGCATTCCGGCAGGATTGCTGGTATAATAAATATATCCCATCGGGCCGCCTGTGCGGCCAGGAAAGGTCCCCGCTATGGAAACACCTCACCAGGGCACGGCCCTGTTTCATCTGCCCGGTCTGTTTGAATTTTATGACCTGTATGCGGCGTTTTTGCCGCTTTATCGTGCGCATCGGGAGTATTTTTACGACTGGTGCGCCATCGGCTCGATCTACGGCGCACCGTCTGACTGCTTATGGGCGGGCGGACGGGTCGAGTACAGTGACCGCACCCCACGCGAGGTGCTGGCGCTGACGCGTGAATATGGCATCTCGGCGCGGCTGACACTCAGCAATTCATTACTGCGCCCGGAGCATCTCACAGACCCGGACTGCAATGCGCTCTGCCGACTGTTTCAGGAACAAAATGACCCGCAAAACGGCGCCATCGTTCATGCTGAGCTGCTGACGCAGTACCTGAAAAAGAACTATCCATCGCTGTATCTTGTATCCTCAACCACAAAAGTGCTGACAGACTTCAACGATTTGCAGCGGGAGCTGGCACGGCCCGAGTTTCGCTATGTCGTGCCGGATTTCCGGCTGAACCGAGCATTTGACCGACTTGCAGCGCTGCCCCAGTCCCAGAAGGACAAGGTGGAGTTCCTCTGCAATGAGTGCTGCTGGTTCGGATGCACGGAACGCAGAGCCTGCTATGAGGCCGTCAGCCGCAAAAATCTGGGTCTGCCCGGCCCGGAGCATTACTGCAGCGCCCCCGGCGCAGCGGACGGGTATCGCTTCTCCCGGGCGATGGCGAACCCCGGCTTTATCGGCATCAAGGCCATCCGGGATACCTACCTGCCGAGGGGCTTCACCCAATTCAAGATCGAGGGGCGCGGCCTTGGCAGTGCACTGATTCTTGAATTTTTGCTTCACTACCTGACCAAGCCGGAATATCAGCTGGCTGTCCGCGAAGAGTTGTATCTGGATACCATGCTGGACCTTTTCTGACTGACTTTGTGTCGGGCCGGGTGAAGCTGTTTGCATTTTCTGCGTTGTAAGGCTCCTGTTACCCCAGTGCCACATCCAGCACCATCATCACACTGAAGCCGACAGCAAAGAATACTGTGCCAAGGTTAGAGTGCCGTCCCTGTGACATTTCGGGGATCAGCTCTTCCACCACGACATAGAGCATCGCGCCCGCAGCAAAGCTCAAAAGATAAGGCAATGCCGGTATCACAAGCTGCGCGGCCAAAATCGTCACCACTGCGCCGATTGGCTCAACCACGCCCGAAAGCACACCGCCTGCAAAGGCCCTGCCCTTGCTCTCCCCTTCGGCGCGCAGGGGCATCGAGATGATGGCGCCCTCCGGGAAATTCTGGATGGCTATGCCGAGGGACAGGGCCAGCGCGCTCGCCGCGGTGATCTGCGCGCTGCCTGCGAGAAAGCCGGCGTACATCACACCGACTGCCATGCCCTCCGGGATGTTGTGCAGGGTCACTGCCAGCACCATCATCGTAGTGCGGCCCAGCCTGCTTTTTGGCCCCTCAGCCTCCTCACTGCCGACATGCAGGTGGGGTATCAGATGATCCAGGGCAAGCAAAAACAGCACGCCGAACCAAAATCCGGCAAACGCCGGGAAAAAGGCGAACCGTCCCAACTTCTCCGACTGTTCGATTGCCGGGATCAGCAGGCTCCAGACCGATGCCGCCACCATCACACCGGCGGCAAAGCCTGCAAGTGAGCGCTGCACCAGATCACCCAGAGCGCGCCGCATAAAAAATACGCATGCTGCGCCCAGCGATGTACCCAAAAAGGGAATCAGAATCCCCCAAAAAATTTCTGTCAATGAAGTCGCCTCCTTTTATGGTATATACACAAAAACACAGGTACTTTATACCCCCTGTTCAATGATGCTTTTGACAAGCTGTGCCCATTTGTAAGGGTAACAGGCCAGCAGCTCCTCATGCTGCAGATCCTGCTCATGAATTACGGGGTGCGCAAAATGCTGCTGATAACGCGCGCGATACTTCGCTCCCATTTTCAGCGCGTAGAAAATATGAATCTCCGTACCGGGAACATCAATTCCCTCCGGCAAGGGCGTGATGAGGTCGGAATAAAATTGGTTTTTACAGCTTTGCATCGTCACATAGGGGCGTGCAGCACCGAACATCGCCATAAAAGCGCGGACATAGTCCCCCTTCTCCGCGGAGCACTTTTCTAATCGCTTCTGCAGAAAGCAACTTTTGAACTGCCCGTCCCGAATCAGCGGATAAATCAGCGGCAGGAGAAGATTCGTTTGTAATTTGGCCGCGAGCTTGGAGCATTGGTCAAGGTCGGAGCTGCCCAGAATACCGTAGTCCATATGTATGCTTTTCCGTGCTGCCAGCAGTCCCACGAAAGAGCCGCCCAGAGAGCAGCCGTAGGCGGCCCGTATATGCCCGCCGCAGTTTTTCAGGATGTAGGCTTCGATTTTTTCGGTTTCTGCAAGCATTGTCGGAAATTCGGTACTTTCTGTTTCGTCAAAGCCATCATAGCTGACGCAAAGTACGCGAAAATCCCGCTGCAACAGAGGGATCACTTGGCCAAAGTTGCTTTTCCAGTGGCAGCAGGTACCGGGCAGCAGCAAAATGACCGGAGCGGTATCCGCCCCAAATTCATAAACCTTCATTCTCCTGCCTCCCGCAGCCACAGTCACTTCGCTTTACGGCGGTCAAACACAGCCAGCCTGTTTTGCTTTTGTGTACCGCAATGTCACAAAAGCCCGCTTGCTCAAGATATGCTTTCAGCTCAGTATCCTTGTAGATGGTCATGCCATCAATGATTTCTGTCCATTTTTTGTCTTTGTCCGTGTCGCCGTTGACTTCATTGCAGATGAGGAAGGTGCCGCCCGGCTTCAAAACCCGCCAAACCTCCCGGAAGCATTTTGCAAGGTCCGGCCAGAAATAGACGGTTTCAAACGCTGTGACTGCATCGAACCAATCGCTGGCAAAAATGATGCGCTGCACGCTGCCCTGCCAGATGACACAGCGATCCCTTTGAATCGCCTCTGCATTGAGACGGCGGGATTTTTCGACGCTGACAGCAGAGTAATCCACGCCCTTTACGATGCTGCGCGGACACCTTTTCAGCAGCCGTTTGATATTCGCTCCGCCGCCGCAGCCGCAGTCCAGCACCTTTGCGTCCGGCGCAAGATGCAGAAAGTGAAGCCCCCACAGCGCCACGGGGGTGTGGGCAAGGTTCATCATGGTGACCATCAGCCTGCCGCCGAAGCCTTTTGGGTCTCTCGTATTTTCAAAAAATGACATCGTTTATCTCCTTTCAACTTTTTTACACTCTGCGTAGGTAAGTGGAATGGAATTCTGCAAAACAACACTTCTGCAAACGGTCCAGCCGTTTTGCTGCAAAAATGCCAGATACGCAGCACTCGTCCATCTGCTGTGCAGCGGAAAGCCTGCAATTTTCAGCGCAAGGGCCTGAAGATTTCCCCAAGGGGAATTCTCTGCATGGGTAAAGGTAGGAGCAATCAGCGTGCCATCGTTTTTAAGCACACGGCGAAACTCGATAAGGGCTTTCTCAGGGTGCGGCACAATGTGCAGTGCATTGGAGACAATGACAACATCAAAGGACTGGTCAGCATAAGGCAGATGGAACATATCCTGCACGGAAAAATACAGCTTGGAGGAAAAATTACCCCGCTTTGCCTGCGCAATCATCGCTGCGGAGGCGTCGGTAGCCTCAATGTGGTCGGCAGAACACAGGAGATGCTTTGCCACCTGCCCTGTGCCGGTGGCTACCTCCAAAACGGTTTTGTGCCACACAGCAGGGCGAAGCAATGCATATAATTGATCATAGGCTATTGCGTTCTTGCGCATAAAGCGGTCATACCTTGCTGCATTTCTGTCCCAAAAATTCTTTTTCGTAATGCTCAGCTCCTTGGTTTGCATCAACTAACCGCTGCTTATTTGAAAAGCTGCCCGGCGGCAGCATGGAAGCTTGTATATGCGCGTTAGAACAATCTAACCGTTGGATCGTAAAAAAGCTGCCTGCAGCCAAAACGGCGCACCAGCAACGATTCTACGATATTTCGGTCATATAATAGCAGTCTGGCACCCAAATGTCAATAGGGTGCTAAAGGTGCTTTTGTGCGTTTGAATTTCAACAAAAAATCAATAGCGGGCAGTGCGCTTTACACTGCCCGCTATTGAGAAAAGCTTACTTTAGCCGTTTTCGTCCTTGGGAATGGCCAGATTCAAGAGGATGGCAACGAGTGCGGCGGGCACAATGCCGGAGCCGCCGAATACCAGAGAGAGCATCTGCGGTGCGTGTGCAAGGATGCCGTTGTTGGCACCGATGCCGTAGCCGAGACCGAGCGCTACCGAGACGATGCTCAGGCTGCGTGGGGTCAGCGGCTCGCGGGTGATGAGCTGAATACCGCTCACCACGATCGAAGAGAACATCATGACAGCTGCGCCGCCCAGCACCGACTGCGGCATGATCGAGACGAGCGCGCCCAGCTTGGGCACCAGACCGCAGAGAATCAGGAAGATGCCGCCTGTGGCCAGCGCAAAGCGGTTAACGACCTTGGTCATGCTGACAAGGCCGACATTCTGGCTGAAGGAGGTGTTGGGAAGAACGCCGAAGAGAGCGGCAAAGGAGGAGCCCAGACCGTCGCAGATAACGCCGCCGGAAAGCTCAGAATCGGTCGCTTCCCGTCCCATGCCGCCTTCCATCACGCCGGAAATGTCGCCCACGGTCTCCACTGCCGTTACGATGAACATGATCAGCACCGGAACGATGGCACGCAGGTCAAAGACCAGGGGGACCGGCATCAGCTTCGGTATGGAAAACCAGGAGGCCTCCGCCACCTTGTCCCAGTTTAAGACCCATGCCTTGGTATATTCCACGCCATCAGCAGTAATGCCGGTGGGGGATAAAAACAGGCCCATGACAGCCGACGCAATGTATCCAGCGATGATGCCGATCAGAATGGATGATGCGCTGGTCATGCCCTTTGTTCCGTGCTTGAATGCGATGATCACCACTGTCACAAGAGCGCCCAGAGCCAGGTTCTCAATGGAACCAAAATCGGCTGCCGTATTTCCGCCGCCAAAGGAATTGACACCCACGGATACCAGGGACAGGCCGATGGAAAGGACTACTGTTCCAGTGACCACTGCCGGGAAAAACCGTCTCAGGGGCTTTAATAAAAAGCCCAGGACCGTCTCAAACAGGCCGCCAAGAACGGAGGCCAGCATAATGGCCCCGTAGCCGGCAATGCCGCCGCCCATGACCTTTGCCACACTGTTGAATACGCCAATGAAGCCGGAACTGGTCCCCATGATAATGGGTACCTTTCCTCCCACGGGACCGATGGCATAAAGCTGCACCAGTGTCACGATCCCGGCCACCAGCATGGCGTTCTGCAGCAGATCCACCTGCAGCTCTGCAAATTCGCTGCCTGCTCCAATGCCGCAGGCGCCTGTGATGATGAGGATCGGAGTCAGATTTCCCACAAACATGGCCAGCACATGCTGAAGCCCCAGGGGAACTGCCTTTGTGAGCGGAAGCTTCCCATAAAAGTCAAACGCCGCTCCTTTTGTTTCTGCTTTTTCCACTTTTCTCTCTCCTTTTTAGCCTTTTTCTGCTTTTTTCAGCCCCTCTATCATGGGCGATAGGAGAAAAAAAGTCAATAACCCAATGAATATTCAGAAACTTTAATTATTTCTAATAATTCGGAATTTTTCTTCCATTAAAAGCCAGTTGGGACGGAAAAAATTCATCAGCTGCCAGTAACCGGCCCCCAGAAGGCCATATTCCCGGATCAGGTCAAATTTCCCCTGAATGCTCCGCACATCCTCAAACCAGATCTCATTCTGAATCCCGTACTGCCAGTAACGAAGGTATGGGGACCAGGCCGTCTCGTCGAACCGGATCGGGACTCCATGATCGATGGCCCGGGCCACCGCCTCCCGGTTGCTGATGGACTGGGCCTTTGTGGTCCCGCGCACATAGGGAAGGGGCCATTCATACCCATAATTGGGGATCCCCAGGCTGATCTTTTCCACCGGGATGGCTGAAACCGCGTACTCCACCACCCGGCGGACCATATTGAGGGGGGCTACGGCCATGGGAGGGCCGTATGTATATCCCCATTCATACGTCATCAGCATCACCCAGTCCGCCGCCTCCCCTAACAGACGGTAATCGATTCCTTCATATAAAAGTCCCTTCTGGTCCGGCGACGTTTTCGGAGCCAGGGCCACAGAGACCGGATAACCGAATACCTGGAGCACACGGCGCACACGGCCTGTAAATTCTGCAAAGGCCGGCCCGTCCTCTGCCCGGACATACTCAAAATCAATGTCCAGCCCCCGGTAGCCCTTTTCTGTCATCGTCCGTCCCAGCTCCCAGATCAGCCTCTCCTGGAGCCTTCTGTCCTCCATCAGCGCCGTCACCAGATTGTTGTTAAAGCGGCCGTCTGCACCCAGGGGCGTCAGGACCATCACGGGATCCACACCGGCATCCGCTGCCTGGCGGATCAGCCAGGTATCATCGGACGAAGGCGGGATCAGTGTTCCCTGTTCTGTAAAGCCGTAGGAAAAAATATAAAGATCTGTCAGAAACGGAAGCGTCTGCTCCGCCGTCTCCCTTGAAATAAACGGATATGCATAACCAAATGAGTATAGCTCCCGCCTGGACTGTTCCCGGTCCGCCGCCGGTCCTTCCGGAATCAGGAGCGACTGGCCCACAGCCA
>ERZ779866.2391-NODE-2391-length-17041-cov-3.708230_pt1 | contig 17041 bp, 19 predicted proteins | sample MGYA00511248_ERZ779866 | MGnify/ENA primary metagenome ERZ779866 (study PRJEB29588, sample SAMEA2155758) | human gut metagenome | biome: human gut; feature: human-associated habitat; material: faeces | place: Denmark | collected 2008/2010 ... | reverse complement strand
TAAAAGCCTTTGCCGGAAAGGCTTCATCTTAATTTTTTATCTCGGAAAGTCGAGTAATTAACTAATGTACGCTTAATTTTCCATGAGTTTTAACCATATCTTGCGAGGAATGCTGCTTACCTTGCCTATTATGATAGGCATCATTCCTTTAGGAATCATTTTCGGAGCTCAAGCGGTACAAGCCGGATTTGAGCCGCTTGCCGCCATTTTCATGCCGGCGATTAATTTTGCCGGCGGTTCTGAATTTGCGGTCATTCCTTTATGGAGCATTACTCCGCCGATTTTGCTTATCATCCTAACGACATTTCTGATTAACTCGCGCCATCTTGTTATGGGGGCGGCTTTGGCTCCGTACCTTGAAGGACAGCCTTTTTGTCGTGTTGCTCTTATCTACTTTTTCATGTGCGATGAAACTTGGGCGCTTACCCTTCAGGAAATGGCGCATCTTGAAGAAAAAGGAAAGAATAAACCGCTTTTAAATCCCGGTTTTTATTTCGGCATCGGCGTAACTCTATGGGCCTCCTGGGTTTTATCCTGCAGTCTTGGCGTATTATTAGGCAGCGTAAGCGGAGATTTAAGTATTTACGGTTTTAACATGGCAATGCCTGCCACTTTCATCGCTTTAAGTGCCGCTATGTGGCCGCTTAAGCGGCACAAAAAAGATTACGCTAAACTTCTGCCGATTCTTGCTTCTGCAGCGGTATCCGCTCTTGTAAGTCTTAAACTAGGCAGCGCTTACAGCGTAGGGCTTGGAGTTCTTGCAGGTATTGTTACGGCATTTATTCAGGCATCAAAAAAATAATAAAGTGATAATAAATTTATGAACGATCTCCAAGCGTTATTTCCCAACGGTTTTCAGCTTTTAGCAATTTTACTTATGGCGGGAACAACTTATTTCACCCGCATCGCAGGTTATTTGATTTTGCGTAAAGGTAAAATTTCAGCACGGATAAATGCCGTGCTGGAAGCTGCTCCCTGCTGTGTCATGATAAGCATAGTCGCCCCCTTTTTCATGACAGATGATCCGATAACTTTGATAAGCTTGCTGCTGACCGTCGTATATTCAATACGCTTTAACTTTGCCTTAACCGTAATATTTTCCGTACTGACGCAATGTTTGCTATTACATTTTTTCTAAAAAAGATACATTAAATCCAAATTTATCTAAAAAGAAATATCAATGCCTTTACATTAAAGCTTATATACTGTCAAAATAGCCGTCAAATTTTAGTAAAGTTCTTGTTTTGATACCTTGATAGTGATTAGGATTCAAAATTAGAAGTTTTAGAGTTTATTTTATCTTTTGGATATGAGTAATTATTTGCTGTAATTCAGCAAAATGTTTTAAGGTTTTCATGAACAATCAATCGATCGTTAATTCGAGTCTCCAATATTTGCGCAGGATCTTCTCTCTTGCAAAAGTGCCGGTAGATGTTGCTGTCGTCAATTATCAAGAGGATAAGCTTTATAAGTCCTCTAATATCACCTGGGATTTTAAATTTCAATCTTCATCCGGACTTGGAGCCGAGCGTCAGGGAAAACTATTTAAGTCCGATTATGATGCTCTTGAGTATGCGGAAAAGCTAAAAAATCAGTCTTTAGAAGCCGCTGAACGGGCTGATTTTATAGCTAAACTTCAGCAGTTAGAGGTACAAGGCGCGGATGCAGTGGTCAAAGCTTGCATAAAAAAGAAGAAGCTGACTGCTAAGCGCTATGAAGATTTTTGCTATAAGGAAAGCTGTCCTGAGTGTCATGGCGAAAAAAAGGTCGATTGTCCAAGATGCAAAGGAACGGGTACCGTTAAATGTCAAAACTGCGGCGGTGAGGGGTATGTTAAATGTCCCGAATGCCGCGGACGCGGACGGATCAGATCCTACCGCAACGGTAAAAGCTCAGAGCGTAAATGCAGCAAATGCAACGGTAAAGGCAAAATTCGTTGCCCGGAGTGCAAAGGCAAGGGCGAATTAAGATGCAATAACTGTGCAGGCCGCGGCAAGGTATTGTGTCATAACTGTAACGGTGTCGGCTATTTATATAAGATTTTCACCTGCAAGATTGAGGCTTCAGTTAGCAATCAACAACTCACTGCAGAGTGCAGGCTCTTTAACGCAAATGAGATCGAAAAAGAGTTTGACAAGCACTATAACGAGCTTATCAGATATGCTAAAAACGAAATTACAGCGCCGTCTGAGGAGAGTAACGGTTCATATATTCAGCATGTAAGCAGCACTGTTAAAGTAGGACGCCTTGACTATACGGTCAACGGCAAAATGCATTACTGCTATGTGCTGCCGGAAAGCTTAACAGATTCTGAAATAATGCTGTTTAAGCGTGACGCTGTTTACGATGAGTTGCTTGCAGATGAAGTACAAAAGCTTCATCAAGAAGTTAAAACCGCGTGTCAAAATCGGAATAATGCCAGGGATAAACTAAATGAATTAGCCCAAAATCCGGTTTTCGGCGAAATTGTAGTCGGCGGTATGCAGAAGTTAACAAAAAAAGCAGACGGTTTTATTTCAGACGATTTAAAAAAACTTTTGTCAAAAGAACTTGGTTTGTTACGGAAAACCGCCTTAGGTAAGCGCTCAGAGTTTTCTTTTTGGTATGTGGGTATGCTGATTTGTTTTGCCGCATTAGTCTTGGGAGCTGATTTTATAGTACAGAAAGGGGAACCAATGTTTTCTTTAAACTGCGTACTGCTGTGGAGCTTTTTTGGCATCTTAGGTCTTACTGTACCTTGGGCTGTGGCCGGACTGTGCATTAAGATCGATACTGCTTTAGATCTTAGTTGGCAAAAATACCTTCCGCGTAATCTTCGTAAACTGCCGGAAAACAAAATATTCCGTGATGCTCTTTCAAAACGGCAGATTATCGTAAACGCCTGCTTGACCGCAGCTGCGATCTTATTCGCTATATTCCTGCTCTAATCATTGGAGATATATTGTTTTAAAGACCGCGTCTTGTCTGTGACTAAGGTACGGTCTTTTAATACTAAAAGACGTTTGTTGTAGATTAGAGTGACTGTGATGATTTTTAGACTGTAAACACAATCTTTGAATCCGTATGTCTGCAATTTAATGCCGGGCTTATTGAGTTTGAAGGTAAAGAAGATCATGTTCATTTGTTAATCTTAGATCTGCCTCAATTATCTATCTTGGAGCTTGTCTTCAGACTCAAGGGAACATCTTACATAATCATCCGTAAGCGTAAGTATCCTGCCGTTAGAACAAAGCTGTGGGGCAAGGCTTTATGGTCTCCCTCTTATTTCGCTTCCTCATGCGGCGGTGCTCCCATATCTATTATCCGTCAATATATTGACCGGCAGAAAACACCTGATTAAACACTGAGCTTCTCCTCGCGATGATCTCCGCCCTAAAGGACGGGGTTTTAGCCGTCTGCCTTTTTTGATAAATACTATTTTCTCAACTTGCTTTTCTTTAGCATAATCAATACAAGCCTTTAAACATGCAGATCCCGCACCGGTTCCCGTGTACATACCCTTGGCACAGAATTTTTCAATCTCCCACTCTTTATTGGAAAGAGGAGCAATCATACTGCAAGCTAAAACTTCGCCTTCATCATCTAAAGCAAAAAATATCTGACCGCCGTCTGCAATTTTTGCCTCGATATTATTCAGCACCTTAAAATCTTCAGGCTCCATAACGAACATTTTTGAAATCCATTCGGTATTCATTTTCACAAAATCTTTTTTATATTTGTCTGCATATGGAACGACCTGCATATTAAAACTCCTTTATTTACATTTAATTTTCATCACACTTTTCTAAAATCTTTGTTATAACGTCATAAGCTGTAATCAACTCAGAACACTCTTTACAATCCAAACTTTTTATAATTTCTGCAATTTCCTGATTGGATTTTCGTATAAACTCTTTAACTGCAGATTCCCCTTGTAAAGTTAAATACAGTTCAAAAGATCTCAAATCCGTCGCCGAAGCTTTTCTTATTATGTAGCCGCTTTTTTCATGAGATTTAATTATTCGGCTTAAATAACTTTTATCTATATTCATATTTTTGGCTATTCCAGCCGCATTATGCTAATCAAAACCGACAAAGCGTCGCCACAGTCAAAACAAAAAAGAAAGGCTCTGTTTATAATATGAGCAATAAACCAACATAAGGAGATTAATTATGAAAATTACTAAATTTCTGCTTGGCGTAATCGCATTTTTTGCTTTCTTTCTTCCACAAGTATCTTGCGCTTTAGAAAAAAACGATAAAATTCTAATTGCTTATTTTTCACAAACCAATAATACCGAGCGTTTAGCTGAAGATTTAATAAAAGGACTTACCGATTATGATGTAACGCTGACAGAAATCGTCAGTGTCGATCCGTACTCTGAGAATATGGAAAAAATGTCTCCGCGCGTTAAAAGCGAGCAGGAAAACAACACGTTAATTCCTATTGCATTATCCAATTATGTTTCTGATCTTAACGACTTTGACGCTGTGTTAATCGGAACGCCTATTTGGTTCAACCACGCACCGGCTCCTATTAAATCATTTTTAAACGCCTATCCGGTAAAAACTGAGCAAAAGCTCGGAGTATTCATCACCTCGGGAACCAGCGAGCCTGATGTTGTTCTTTCCGACATTGAAAAATATTCAACCCATAAAGTTGATGCTTATATGCAATACCGTCCCAGTCACGAAAGCGGAATGGTTCGCGGCGAAAAATACTCAAAATTCATTAACGACATCAACGCCCTGTAATTTAAGAAAAGTAAGGAGAAAACATGCGTAAAATCATTATAGATACTGATATCGGCGTAGACGACGCTTTTGCTTTACGCTACGGCTCTTTACTTTTTGATCTTATCGGCATTACGACGGTGGACGGCAACGTCACCGTCGATATGGCAACTAAAAACGCCAAGTTCTTCTGTAAAATTTACGACAAAAATATCAGAGTTTATAAAGGAGCCTCGCGTCCACTTACGGCAACCCCTACTCCGCCAAGCTTTGATATCCACGGCAGTGACGGCTTAGGTCAGGTTTACGATAATCCCTGCAGTCCGAATGCGGGCAATGCCGTAAACTACCTTATAGAAACGGTAAAAAACCATCCTAATGAAATTACCGTGGTAGCCGTAGGGCCTTTAACTAACATTGCTATAGCATTAAACCTCTATCCGCAATTTGCTGAACAGGTAAAAGAACTTATAATCATGGGTGGTGCTTTCGGGCATCACGGTCATACCGGTAATATGTCAAACTTTGCCGAGTTTAATGTGTTTAAAGATCCTGATGCGGCAGATCTGGTGTTATCAAGTCCTGCGCCTATCACTATTGTGCCTCTTGACGTTACCAATGAAGTACAAATTACCGCAGAAGAAATTCAGAGCACTCATGATGAATTCCTTATCAATATAAGTAAATTCTATCTTGATTTTTCAATTAAACAAAAAGGCTTCAACGGCATGGCTGTTCATGACGCTTTAACCATAGCTTATCTAAATAATCCCGATAACTTTAAAGTAATTGAAAAGCCCTGCAGAGTTATCACTAAAGGAATTGCTGCAGGGCAAACAGTCATTCCGATTTCAAACGCGCGTTCTTCAAATGACTGCTTTAAAGGACTTAAATCCCATAAAATCTGCATAGATGTTAATGTAAGCGCGGTAAAACAAGAATTACTTAAAGCTTTGACAATTTAAAAACATCTATTTGCACAAAGACTTTTTTCTCTTAAGAACCCGGGATTATCAGCAAAGCTTAACTGTAAAAATTAAAATCACTCTTTAAATTGTTTCAGCTTTGCTGCAATCTTAAGAAATTTTCGTTGAGACGGTGTCCCCGACACTGCTTTTTTGGGTAAAAAGTCTTTATCAAATTCTTTAAACTCAGCATCATCAACCTTGTACACTTCATCTTCATGATACTTACCGGCAAGGTTAAGTGACGCCGCATCACATAACGGACAAACCTGCAAAGCTTCTGCATACATATTATCAGCATTACGGATGCGGAATTTCTCGGCGGGATAAAAACCTTGTTCGGCATAAAAAGAAGGATCTCCGCAAAGGATGATGGCTTTGTAACCTAAACTTACAGCTATCTGTTTAGTCTTGGCAATCAAAGCACTGCCGACTCCTTGCCTTTGAAACTGAGGAAGCACGGAAATCGGCCCCAAACACAAAATCTCATGGCAGCTGCCATCATCTCCTTCAATATAAGATTTTATGTTAATGACATGCCCGACAATCATGCCGGAACTTAGCGCAACCAAATTCAATTGATGCACGAAAGCATGACACCTGCGAATTTTATGCACTAAAAAATGCTCGCAACACCCCGGTGTATACACATTCCAAAACGCCTCTCTCACTACATTTTCAGTTTCTTTTTGTTCTAATATATCTTCTTGTCTTATTTCAATCATGATCTCTTCTTTATCGGACTTTAAATTTATTGGTTGTTTTACAAAAATCATATACTTAATATGAGATTTAAAAGTGAGAAAGGGAAAAAGGAGAAGCCCAGAAACAATAAAAGCATCAACTCGTGATGCTTAAATTGGCAGGAGCAGAAGGACTCGAACCCTCAACCGTCGGTTTTGGAGACCGCTGTTCTACCATTGGAACTATGCTCCTGCAGAAAGTGGCAAAATTATATGCAGAAAAAAGATAAATGTAAAGATGATTTCACGGCTTTTTTGCATTAATCGTTTAAAACATTGTCTTTTTTATACTTTTCTCCCCACTGAGCCATAGCTTTTAAAATCGGATCCATGCTTCTGCCTAATGCCGTTAATTCATACTCGACATGGGGAACTTTACCTTCAAAGACAGTACGCGACACTATGCCGTCTGTCTCAAGTTCACGTAAAGATTGCGCGAGCATCTTATGACTAACGCCTACAAGCGAGCGTTTTAATTCATTAAAACGACATACCTTTGCCGTCAAATCGCGCAGAATCAGCAGTTTCCATTTACTGCCGATTAAACTTACGGTAACAGCAACAGGGCATGCCGGCAACTCATTTTTACGTACCATCAGACTTTTACTTTTACAAATTAACTAAAGTTTTTTACTTTAGTTAAAATACCGCTTTTTCCTCAGCGATAACAGCATCTGTCAAAGTAAATTGTGACAAAGAATTTTCTTTTGCCTGAATGCAGATATAGCTGATGCCGTCAGGACCTGCCTTAATGCAGCGCTTGACCTGCGGTTTTACTTTAAGAGCAGACCCTTCTTTTAAGTCAAAAAGCTGACCGTCGGCATAAAATTTACCGGTGCCTTTTAATATCAGGTAAAACTCCTCATTTTCTTTATGGGAATGTACAAAGGGAATTTCTACATCTTTAGGTAAATTGTTGTAAGACACCTCAGCGCCTGTTAAAGACAAAAGCTCATGAAATTCGGTACGAGCAGCATTTAAGTCGGCGTTAATAAGTTTAATGTTTTCCATTTTTGCTCTCCTTTAAAAATTTTGCTTAATCATATAAAAAGCAAAATTTTTAACAAGTACGCACTTTTTGGTAACCGTCTTACACTTGATAGTTTGAACACTTTCGTAAAGGGCACACAAAAATTTTTCAAAGTCTAAAACAAAAAGTATTTACAAAACAAACAAATAAAAAATCAACAAAAATATTTTTTACTTTTTACGAATAAAAACGTCTTACAGATCTGTATAATAAAGTTTTCAGGAGCAGCGCAAAAGCGTGCGTTTTCCTGAAAAGCGTGCCTCTATGCGTCCCGTTCCGACTGTCACACAGTTTACTTAAAGGGACACTATCAATGACAAATCCCCTCTTTCAAAAAGATATCATTTCCATTTCGGAATTTACCCGCGATCATTTTGAATTAGTTTTAGACACCGCCCAAAAATTAAAAGATAATCCCCGTGATGATCTTTTAAAAGGAAGACTTATCGGCGTTACCTTCTTTGAAGGATCTACCCGTACCCGTCTTTCTTTTGAAACTGCCATTAATCGTTTAGGCGGACGCGTTATCGGCTTTGCCGACGCATCCAACACTTCGCTTGGCAAAAAAGGCGAGACCCTTACAGACTCAATCCGCATCATCACCTCATACGTTGATGCTCTGGTCATGCGCCATCATATGGAAGGCGCCGCTCGTTTGGCCGCCGACATTTCACCGGTTCCAGTCATTAACGCAGGAGACGGAGCCAACCAGCATCCGTCACAGACATTGCTTGATCTCTTTACCATTAAAGAGACTCAAGGTCATTTGGATGAAATTAAAATAGCTTTCGTCGGTGATTTAAAATACGGACGCACCGTACATTCGCTTGCCGAGGCTCTCTCCCTTTACAATGCACGTATCTATTTAGTATCCCCCGAATCACTTGCCATGCCCAAATACATTCTCGATCATTTGGATCGCGCCGGCATCAAGTACTCAGTACACAGAACCATTGAAGAAGTCATCCCTGAAGTTGACATCCTTTATATGACTCGTGTGCAGAAAGAGCGTTTTGACGAAACTGAATATCAGCATCTGCGTTCTAAATTCATATTAAACTCTTCAATGCTTACCGAAGCCAAATCCAACATGAAGATCCTGCATCCGTTGCCGCGTATCGACGAAATCCCCTTGGATGTCGATAAGTCAAGCCACGCCTACTACTTCCAACAAGCAGCAAACGGCGTTTATGCCCGTCAGGCTCTCTTGTCCTTGGTTTTAAATAAGGAGATCTAACATGAGTGAAGCAACTAAGACCGCTGATGTCTCCAAAGGCAAATTAATGGTCGAGGCTATCGCCAACGGTACCGTAATCGATCATATCGCCCCGGGTCAGGCAATGAATATCCTGCGTTTGTTCAACTTTCTTGGCAAACACAATCATATTACAGTCGGATTTAATTTAAGATCAGGCGAGCTCGGCAGCAAAGACATCATCAAGATTGCCGATGTTACTTTCTCCCCAAGCGAAACCGAGCAGCTGGCTATTTTGGCTCCTAACGCAACCATTAACAATATCAAAGACTACAAAGTCATTGATAAATACAATCTGCGCTTGCCGCTTGAGTCCGTCGGAGCATTCTCCTGCCCTAACAGCAATTGCGTAACCCATATGGAAAAAGCCGCAACCCCGCGCTTTAAGATTTTCAAGCAAGGAGATCAGGTAATGATGCGCTGCCATTATTGCGAGCGTGTCTTTACCCGCGAAGTTATTCTTGAAAACAATAACCTCCAGGCTTAATCAAAAATCTTCATTTAAATCGGTCCGAACGGACCGATTTTTTTCATCCTCAAAAACTCCCAAAAACTAAACCTTTCATTCCTCAAAATATTCACTTGGTCATCTGAACCAAAAATAAGCAATAATCTTTTTACCCTACGATATAGAACAATAAGGGCTAAAATTCTTATCGAAGATACTGCATAATCAGAGGAAACGATATGAAAACTGTAGGTTTATTAGGCGGCATGAGCTGGGAAAGTACAGTAACCTACTATCAAATCGTCAATGAAACGGTAAAAGAAAAACTTGGCGGTCTGCACTCGGCCAAAATATTAATGTACAGCGTCGATTTTGATGAAATTGAAAAGCTTCAGGCAAGCGGTAATTGGGAGCAAAGCGCTCAGATCTTAGCTGATGCTGCGTGCCGTCTTGAAAAGGCCGGAGCCGATTTCATTGTGATATGTACTAACACCATGCACAAAGTAGCCCCGCAAATCCAATCACATATAAATATTCCGATTTTACATATTGCCGATGCAACCGCCGATGAACTTACTAAAGCTAATATCAAAACGGTAGCTTTGCTTGGTACCAAGTACACAATGACTCAGGATTTTTACAAAAACAAAATCAGTAAAAGAAATATCAATGTTCTAATTCCTGATGATAAAGATATTGAAACGATAAATCATGTTATCTACGATGAGCTGTGCCGCGGAATCATCTCTGATGCTTCACGCAAAGAGTATGTCCGCATAATATCCTCTTTACAGCAAAAAGGAGCACAGGGCGTGATTCTCGGCTGCACGGAAATCGGACTTTTAATCTCGCAAAAAGATTTACCGATCCCGGTATTTGACACTACCTATATTCATGCAAGAAAAACAGCTTTGCAATTGCTTAATTAAACCCGGATTTTCAAATATCTTTTTACGCTCCCAAACGGGGCGTATTGTTAGACACAAATCTATTTTGTTGATTTAAAAGCTCAATTTTTACAAACACTGCAAAAGTGCAACAAAGTCACCAGGGTACATTTTCATTTTGCCTTAAACTTGCCGCTTATTTTTTAAGGATAAAAAAATGGAAAGCGCAATTGACAAAAATCAGCTTAAAACCTCGTACGACATACGCGGTTTATCTAGGCTTTTTAACGATTTGGGAAGTGTAATCATTAATGCGCTAAAAGATCCTTTTATAAATGAAATCATGTTGAATTGCGACGAAACTTTATTTGCCGAACATAAAAATAACGGAATGATTAAAATCGGAACATTAGATCCGATTAAAGCTGCTGTAATCATAAGAACTCTAGCCTCACTTTTAAATAAAGAATTAAATAGTGACAGCCCAATTCTTTCAGGAGAATTACCCTTTGACGGCTCACGTTTTGAGGGCCTGCTGCCACCGCTTGTTGCCAAACCTGTTTTTTCAATACGTAAACATAACGCACTTTCTTTACCGCTTAATGCTCTTGTAAAAAGTGAAATGTTAAATAAAGAAGAAGCACTATTTTTAAAAGAAGCAATCGCTAATCGCCGCACAATAATCGTATCAGGACGTACCGGATGCGGTAAAACTACTTTAGTTAATGCTCTTTTAAATGAGCTTTCACAAATTTGCCCGCATGACAGAGTCATTTCTATTGAAGACACCAAAGAATTAAAAATACAAGTAAAAAATAAAATCTCTTTATTTACATCTCAAACCTCAGACATGTCTGTCCTACTAAAATCCGCCCTGCGTTTACGTCCTGATCGCCTTATTGTGGGAGAAGTCCGCGGCAGCGAAGCTTTAGATTTAATAGATGCCTTTTCCACAGGACATAGCGGAGGTTTTACCACACTGCACGCAGGGTCGATAGATCAAGCATTAAAAAGGCTTACCCTGCTTATTTCAAGACATGAACATGCACCACGCCTAATTGAACCGACGCTTGCCGAAGCTCTTGATTTAATTGTTCAGCTGCAGCGAACTCCATCACGACATATAAGTGCGATTGCACAAGTTACGGGGTTTAGCGAAGGCGTTTTTCATGTAAAAAATATTTTTAATAACAAATAGTTAATTTCTATCTTTATACGGAGATGACAACATGAAGAAAAAACTTATCTGTTCTATTTTGATTCTTGCTTTAAGCGCTTCTGCAGCTTATGCCTCTGATACGCAGGGAGGATCTTTACCGTACGAAAGCTGGCTAAGGACTTTACAGCAATCACTAACAGGTCCCGTAGCCTTTAGCGTCTCACTTATCGGGATCGTAAGCTGTGGCGCTACTCTTATTCTTGCTGGAGGAGAAATAAATAAGTTCATGAGATCGTTAATTTATATCGTCCTCGTTATGACACTGCTTGTAGGAGCAAATTCTTTAATGACACGCTTTTTCAACGGAGCCGTAATTGCAGTAAATCACAGTAAAAACCATAATCTAAACCAAACACAAAATACAAATTTTATTAATAATTTTTCCGATATAACAATTAATTACATTTAATCATGAACGAGCATCAGATCTATAAAGCTTTAATACAAAAACAAACATTTTTAGGCTGTGAGCGCAGTTTATGCATGTTTTTAATTTTAATCTGCATCGCGCTTGTTCTAAGTTCAACAGATCTCATCGTAAGCCTGTTGTCCTTCTGTTTGTTCATTTGCGGGTTTTATTTGCTTCGACTTATGTCCGAGCACGATCTGATGCTTAGTAAAGTGTATTTAAAACAGATAAAGTACGCACCTTTTTATCTTGCTCAAGGACGTAAGTTAAACAATAGTTGGAAAAAGAAATAACAAATGTACACTGATTTACTTTTTTATGCTGCGCTTACACTAGCCATAATCGCGATCTTATCTGTTTTGCCTTTTGCGATTGCCTATACCAAAACATTAACCCGACGCAATAATATCCCTGCATTTTGTGATTTGCTTGATTATGCAACGCTTATAAAAGATAACCTAATAGTGTTAAAGTCAGGAGCCCTTTGCGCGTTTTATGAAATTTTTCCTGACGATCAATCACAGCTTAATAAGGCAAGTCTTACTCATTTTGAACAAATAATTCAAAAAGCCTTTTTAAAACTAGGTGGCAACTGGGCTGTACATTTTGACGTTAAAAGAATAAAAGACGGATTTTATGCTCCCACATGCGATTCATTCAATCAAACGATTAACGATCTTGAAATCAAACGTATTCTGAAATTTAAAAATGAAAAAAGTTTTGAGAGCAGATTTTTCCTTACACTCACGTTTTTAGGCACATCTACTTCACGTCGTAAGATTGAAAGTCTGGTATTAAACGATAGCAATGATCATAAAAGTGCAAAAGAATCTACTCTTGAACTTATTGAAAAATTTCAAAGCGAATGTAAATCCATTACCGATACCCTGTCTTTAGTTATTAAGGTAAAAGCTCTCACTTCAACGCAACACCTTAACTTTACTTTAAATCAAACCCTTTCATTCATACATTCATGCATTACCGGCAAAGAACATGATATCGCCGTTCCTAAACATAATTGTTATCTTGACGCCTTACTTTCTACTAAAGATTTTTCTTCAGGATTTACACCCAAAATCGGCAGTAACTATATTGCCTGCATCGCAATTGACGGTTTCCCGCAAAGCTCATATTTGGGAATACTAAATTCACTTGCATTATTACCTTTTCCATACCGCTTTCATTCCCGATTCCTGACTTTTGACAAAATGCAATCTCATATCCTGCTTGAAAAATACCGCAGACTCTGGAGCCAAAAATCACGCGGAATTCTTTCTCAAATTTTTAATCAGCCAAATGCCAGAGTAAATGAATATGCGGTAGAAAAAGTATCAGAAATCGATGAAGCGAAATTTGCCTTTGAGGGCAATGAAGAAATTTTCGGAGCATACACCTCCGTTATTATCATCATGGATGAAAATATGGACTTACTGCAGGAAAAGGCCACACTTGCAGTTAAGACCATTGAAGATCTGGGATTTGCCGCTCGTGTTGAAACAGTCAACGCAAATGAAAGTTATCTCGGCTCACTGCCTGGACACTGTTTTGAAAATATTCGCCGTCCGATACTGTCAGGAACAGTATTTACCGATTTAATCCCTCTATCTACTCCGTGGAACGGAGAACGCTTTTCTCCAAATCCTTTATACGGGAAAAACGCTTCTCCGCTAATGCAGGTAAAAAGTGCCGGACATAGCCGTTTTTACTTAAATCTCCATCAAAAAGATCTGGGCAATACTGCCGTAGTCGGACCACCAGGATCCGGAAAATCAGTTCTTTTGGGATCTTTGATATTAAATCTTATGCGTTATAAAAACATGAAAATCTTTGCCTTTGACAAAGGGTATTCGTTTTATGCCATAAGCAAAGCTTTATCCGGATCTCATATTGAATTTTCAAATTTAAAAAGTGCATTTTGTCCACTTTACCACCTTGAGAACAGTAATGACTTTACATATGCGCAAGACTTCATTGAACTTTTATGTCGTATGTCCGGACATTCGCTTTCTTTAGAAGAACGCAGTGAAATAAACAATTGCCTGAAAATACTTGCACAAAGAGAAAAAGATAAACGCTCATTAAGTGATTTTCATTTATTGCTTCTATCTAAAAATCTAAAACAGGCAATTGCGCCTTATACCGTCATTGCCGGAGAAAACAATTTACTCGACAATACTGAAAATTTAGGCTTTGATTCTGATCTTACGGTTTTTGAATGCTCTGATTTATTTGAATCTCCGCAAAGTTTCTCATTACCGCTTTTAAAGCAAATTTTCAAACTTATATCCGACAGTTTTTCAGGAGATCCTAGAGCCATAATCCTTGATGAAGCATGGCTTATGCTAAGAGACGAAATTTTTGCATCCGAACTTTTAAAGTGGTTCAAAACTTTAAGAAAACATAATGTCATCGTTGTTCTAGCAACACAATCCATTACCGATATTGCCAAAAGTACATTATTCGAAACCTTTCTTGAATGTGTTAAAACCCGTATTTACTTACCTAATTACGATGCCAAAAGCGATGTTTTAAAACCGATTTACAAACAAACAGGGCTTAATGAAGAGCAAATAAATAATCTCTCTGACGCAATACCCAAAAAAGACTATCTCTTGCTTAAAGGACAAAAAGCAGCATTTTTTAATCTGATGATGACAGAGGAAGAACTGCGCCTTTTATCTTTCAGCGGTGATCATATCAAAACTCAGGTTGATGCGTTATTTAAAAAACACAGCCGTAATTTTTACAAATATAAGGAGTAGATAGTATCGTGAAAACAAAAATATCAAAACCATCTGTTTACGGAAATGAAAAATACAATATAGCCATATCTGAGTTAAAACAAAGATTAAGTCTTATCATAACCGCACTAATCGGAACGGCATTCGGCTTTATCTGCCTTGGCGCTTATATAGTTAAAAGTTCGCAAAGTCAGATTATTCCTTATCTTGTAACCGTGGATACTCATGGAGTGATTCTGGCAAAAGGCCGTATCGACTTAAATAAACAAATTCCTCAAGAGGCTATTGCCGCCACTCTTAGCAACTTTATTAAAAACTTGCGCAGCGTTACATCCGACAGCAAAGTGCAGCGTGATTTTATTTTAGAGACTTATGCATACGTTAAAGAAGGCTCTCCTGCCTTACAAAAATTAAATGATTTTTACAATAATGAAAATCCTTTTATAAAACAAGAACAAGGTTCTATAAACATCATCATAAATAACGTTATTACTCAAGAACATAACAGACTTCAGATTGATTGGACCGAAGAATCATCCGATGCGCTTTCCTTATCAAAAAAACAAATGTTCCGCGCGATATTAGCTTATTCCGTAAGTAATGAAGCAGCAAAAGATCCTGATGCCTTACTGCTAAATCCTCTGCAGATTTTCGTCGAGGATTTTGCCGTTAGTGCGGTTCTTAACAATTAACACAACAAGGAGGCGGCTTTTATTATTTTTCCGTTGAAAATGTTGCGGAAAACTGCCGATTATTCATGAATAAAATTAGTAAAACATTTTTATTTTTATGTTCCATAACGCTATGCTCAAACGCCATAGCTGACAGTGCGTATGACGATTACTTCATGGAACAAAACGGAAATGATTTTTTAACTGATGAAGATTTAAAAGCTCTTGAAGATTTACAAAAAGCAGAACGGACTGGAGTTGATGGTCTTGGTTTACAGGGAAGTGTATCAAAACCAGGTGAAATGGTTTTTACTTTTGGAGCTTCAAGGCCGACTATCGTTTGTGCCGTTCTTGAACTTTGCGATATTGCTTTAGAGAAAGGAGAAAAAATTAATACGGTACAAATCGGTGATGCTGCTCGCTGGCTTGTTGATTCAGCTGTTTCAGGAACGGGAAATGATGAAGTACAGCATTTAGTTGTAAAACCTCTTGATAATGCTCTTAAAACCTCTATGGTCATTACTACGGACAGGCGGACCTACCATTTAAGACTTAAATCTTCCATTACGGATTTTATGCCGCAAATTCGTTTTATCTATCCTGAAGATGCTTTAGCAAAACTTAATAAACTTAAAGAGAAAAAACAACAAGATGATGAACGAAATGTAATTTCCGGAACCGGAATAAACATTAACGATCTTAATTTTAATTACCTCATAGAAGGTGATGAAAAGATCAAACCGACACGCGTTTACCATGACGGGCAAAAAACCTATATCGAATTTCCTGAAAAAGCTATCTATGCTCCTCTTCCGGCTCTTGTAATAGTGAACAAGGTCAATTTCTTTTCTGAAGACGATTTGCAAACAGCCAATTACCGCATTGTCAAAAACCGCTATATTGCCGACGGCGTTATTGAAAGAGCAAGACTTATCTTAGGAGACAACGACGATGCTTTAACTGTAGATATCATTTATAAGGATAAATAACGTGACAAAAATTTTAATCGCGGCACTTGTATGCATTAGCGCATGTACCAACTTAAAAAGTTCTTCTTTTTCCGTAAAAGAAGAAACTTCAATAAATTTATTCGCGCCTGACGATTACTCTAAAGCCTTTAACGACTTTGCTCTTATCCTCAAACATAAACTTTCTTTTGGTAAAAACAGTTTTAGCGTTGTCGGTTTTGATCATGAGCAAAACAAAAAATTCTCATCATCGTTGATGCAAAAAGGCGCATCTGTCTGCTCAGGGCAAGAATTCTGTTCCGGAATTTCATTGCGACTTGAAATCATTGCAATTAAGGAAAACTCCGTCCTTATCAGCATTAATACTCCAAAATTCATATTAAACCGCATTTATCAAAAAAAGCACGGTTCTATTCATGCCGTTTCCGCATTTACTTTTAAGGAAAAATAAATGACTAAATTTAATACTGAGGTTAAAAAAGGACGAGCCGGCAAAACACCACTAATCATTTTGCTATTTGTGGCTCTTATTATATTGATACTTGCCAATCTTGCAATTGACGGCCGTAATGCTCATAGCCGTAATGAAATTAAGGAAAAGAGCGCAAAAAGTGACCTTAACATTGCCGCAAATCAAATTGCCAAAATGGAAAGACAATCTCTTATCAATAAACAAGATATATTTAAAGATTCTAATAAAACTGTAGAAAATGATGATAGTGCCTTAGATAACTTTCAAGACATAAATAAAGACGATTATGATTTTCAAAAAGATTATGAAGAATATTTACGTATTGAGGAAAGTAAACCGTTACCTCAACCTGCATATCAAAATCCTATCCCGAATAAAATCAAAGAAAAAAGATCTTCTGATTTTGAAAAAGCCTTAAGCGCACCGACTAAAGTTGATCTTAATTTTTCAAAAAATACGGTACAAAAGGGGTGCGGACAAAATCCTGGACTGAAACCGGGAGAAAGACATTATGTTTTCA
>ERZ779866.2386-NODE-2386-length-17068-cov-8.723858_pt1 | contig 17068 bp, 24 predicted proteins | sample MGYA00511248_ERZ779866 | MGnify/ENA primary metagenome ERZ779866 (study PRJEB29588, sample SAMEA2155758) | human gut metagenome | biome: human gut; feature: human-associated habitat; material: faeces | place: Denmark | collected 2008/2010 ... | reverse complement strand
CACAGGTTATCCAGCAATGTCTGCACACAGGCAGGCGTGGGTCCCAAATACAGTCAGCGGGAGGTATGCAGGTGCTCCATCTTCTGAATCAGCTCCCGCATGGTATCCTGCGCCGCTTCGATCAGTTCTTTATAGGCAACATCCTTCCGCTCGTAGATCTGGATCATCTCATCCCGGAAGATGGTGTTGGTCAGCTTGGAGCGCATGGCCGCAATGCCTTCCCTGGTCAGGAAGCCCTCCTTCGGATCGTCTGACCAGACCATCATGTGGATGTGGGGGTGATGCCCCTCATTGTGGAAGGCCGCATACCAGCGGAAGTGATCAGCCGGTATCTTCATGGCCTTGGCCAGATCCTGTGCGTGCATCATGAGCAGGCCGCGCCATGCGTCCGCATTGTCGTACCCCAGCCGGGCAGCATCCTCACGGCGCAGGGAGTAGATGATGGTCCACACATTTCCGTCATGGGCTTCCAGCTCGGACATGGCTGCGTCGAGGTCTACTGCGGCGGCGGAGTTGAACAGGCCATGGGCCCCGCGGCGCTCCACACGGGGGCGGGTGGCAATGTAGGACAGGTATCCGCTCTCAGAATTTATTTCGTGGAGGTTTGCATCCAGCGCCATGGTGATGAAGGCTGATGCGGTACCAAGGGTAGGCGTCTTACGGTAATCCTCATACTCGAACAGCTCCACGGCATCAGGGAAATCATGCAGGAGCTTTTGGATCAGTTCCCGCTGTCCTTTGGTGACGGGACCGTTGCCGGTCAGCTTCTCCACACCTTCGCGGGTGGAAATGTATTTCATGTACCCGCCGGCCTTTTCGGATTTGATGTAGCCGCTTTTCTGTACGAGCTTTGCCATGGGTTACACCGACTTCTGGAAGTCCAGGGCGTCCTTGAACGAGATGCGTCCGTTGGTGCGCTTCATATCCCGAATGGCGCGTCCCCGCAGACGCTGGTACTCGCCTTCGTCGATATCGGTGTCGTAGGCGATGATCTGCCCCAGCACATTGAGATCCACACCCTGCTTGAACAGGAGCGAGCCCATGCGTCCGGCAAAATTGTCCAGGGTGCCGGTGAGCATGGCGGAGAGTGCTTCGGGCAGGAAGCCGCCGGCGTTCTTCGTGTTCAGATAGCCGATGTAAAACCGGAGCGCATTCTCCACGAATTCGCTCCGGCTGGCGCAGTTGTCGAGGCGCAGGTAGATGTCTACCTTCTCGTCCAGATCCTCAGAGATCCAGAACCCCTTCTTCGTTTTTCTGCTTTCGGACTTCAGTAAAACCACTCCTTTTTTCGTCAAGTCCCCGCTGAGAACCCTTGCCACAGCGGAGCTTTTCCGCATCATAGGGTCCAACAGCTCTTTCCACCCGCCGGATTGTCCCCGCTGCGAAAAGCCGGAAACTGCCCGCACTGCGGGCAGAAGTGGGAGAGCCGGGGGCGGCATTGTCCCCGGCTCTTTCTCCTGCTTCGCTTTCGTCAGCTTCCCGCCCTCTTGGAAAGCGGCCCAAATCCCGCCTGTTTATCCGGGGTGGGGTACACGGTCGGCCACCCGCTGAAAGCCGCACACATCGGCTCACAGGGGGCAACACGGCGCTGAGATGAGTGGTGCCCGGAAGCCGTATGATGCGGCTTCCGGGCACTGCCCAGTTTCCGGTGGTATTCAGCCAACCGATATCTGCTGCTCTGCGGTCTCATCCGGCGTCTTTTCCACCCAGTCCATGAGATTCTGGCACTCCATCAGGGTCATGGCCATGTTGAACAAGGTGCAGCGGTCATCCTTCTCGTTCAGCTGGACAGCGGTTTCGAAGAGGGCTTCCATCACATCGATGCACTCGGTGCCCGTCCAGTTCAGAAGCAGATCTCGCTCGGGCATGATGTGGTTTGCCGGCATACCGTTCGCCGCCGCCGCTGCAGCTGTCCGCTCTTGCTGAATCAGGTTGAGCCACTTGTCGACTTCCGACTGATCCGAGCCCCAAGCTTTCCCGACCAGCTTGATGGCCTGTTCGTACTCCTCCACCTTGGTCTCGGAGCCAGCCAGTGCAATCATAGCCGCAGCTTCCTGTACCAATTTGTCCTGCAAAAATTCAACTTGTTCGTGCTTCATATTCGTACCTCCATACTAAATTTTGCGTTTGGGTGTTCGACACAACAATGTCACACCTGCCTTGGAAAAGCTATCACCATACCCAACGAAAAGCACGCTTGCAAATTGGCAACGGCAACAAAAACGCTCACATCTGCATCTCTGGGGACTCCTGGCTCTGCTCCGACAGATAGTCCGCGCAGCACTCCTCCAGCGTCTGACCCAAGCGGGTCTGACAATAGGCATCCATCTTCGGGAGGAGCAGAGCCTGCTCCTCGGCGCTGAGGCGATACTTGAACGCCTCCTCATCGCCGTTGCCCCGTTGCAGATACATCTCCAGTGTGTCGCAGACACGACGGGCCTCCAGATCGTAGTTGGCATAAATGTTCAGCCAGTCATCATTCTCGGTGGTACAGACATTGGTGCCAAACATCTGATCTGCGTCGAAGCACACCTCCATGTAAAACTCCAGCAGATTGTCGTTCTGAATGATCTCGTCAGCGAAGGAAATGTCCTCAGCGCAGAGCCGCCGGCTGCCGGAGAGGTATTCCGATTCCGGCTCCTGATGGAGCGTTCTCTCCTCCAGCCGGTCCAGGAAGATCCGCCACCTTTCGTCCGACGAAGCGTTGCCCTTCTTCATAGCGAAGTAGGCGGCGGTGCTCACATCCCGGATTCTGAACCGCTTCCAGCCATCCATGATGCTGACGGCTTCCATATCTCCGCTGTCGAGGTCGATGTCGTAGGCACCCACCACCCGGCCGGTGTTGTCCAGCCGCTCCGACACATAGGAGTTGAACTCCTCCTGAGAGATTCGCTGGGTGTGCAGCAGCGTTTCGACAAAGCGGTGGGGCGCCTCGTCGGGCGGCTTGCGGATGTAGCTGCGCAGACGGCGGGCGGTCGAGAGCAGCTCGAGTTTTTCCTCGGCCAGAATATAATCGGAGCTGCCGTTCTCCGTGACATGAAAGACGGCGAAGCGCCGTGCGGCCTCCCGAGCCTCCTCCTCCGCCTGCTGCTCTGCCCAGAGCTCATGGCTGATGCGCTCGTACTCCCGCTGAGGAAGCTGGTTGCACATTTCATCAAGGATATTCTCCAGATGCTCCTCCAGCGTTTCCCCCTTCAGTTGTTTGCTCAGAGCGTCGTACCACCGCTCGTCGAGCCAGAGTGTGATCTCACGGCCCCTCATTGCATTCCTCCCATTTCCGGCCCGCACTGCTTCATCTCAGGGTACTCGGTCAGGAGGTGCCACACGCCGTTTGCGTAGTTGGCGCTGTTGACCGTCTGACCAAGAAGATCGTCGGCAGAGAGCGACATCGTGATGCCGGGCACGCCGGGATGCGCCGCGGCACTCTGGCCGCTCATCAGTCCTTCCGCCTGGGCTGCGGTCAGAGGCACAAAGCCGCACGGAGTCATCAGGGAAAAGATGCCGCCAACATGGGTGGCCAGGAAATCACGAACCGTGCGTGTGCCTGCGTCATCAGACAGTTCCTCCCGAAGCGTCCAGACGCAGTGGAGCAGCTCCTCACCATGGGAGGCATCCAGACCATTCTCCGCAATCCAGCGGTCTGCCAGCTCATCCAGCGGCTCGTCCAGCCCCAGCAGAAATCTGGCGTCCTCCTCATTGATGGCGTCCTCGATATTGTCACGGATCAACCGTGCGGCGGTGATCTCCTCAGCGGCATCGATCAGCTGAGAGGGATCGGCCGCCATCCACTGCTTGACCCGGCGTTCATAGTCTGCGCTGATCCGCTTCTTCAGCTCTTTCTTGTAATCCAAGGCGATCTCATCTTTGTTCACTGGATCACCTCCGGTTCCTGGTCAGGCTTCGGTGCGGCGGCTCTCGGGCTGCGCCGGGACTTGCTCGGAGCGGCGGCGCTTACATCGCTCTCATCGATATACTCCCGCACGGGGGCGGGCACATATTTTTCATAGAGCTTCACCAGCGCATCCGTCATCTCACGGTCCAGGTCAAGCTCCTTCTTGCCCATATAGCGTTTGAGCGCAGAGAGCTTCTCCTCGTCGAAGGTGATGGTCAGGTTCACTTGCTTCATTGGCACTTCCTTTCTCAGTCGTAGTTGATGTATTCGATCTGCAGCCAGTGGGTCCAGCCCCGACCCTCCAGCTTTGTTTTCACCACACCTTTTTTGGTATTCATAGCTTCAATCACATAACCGTCACCGATGTACACGCCGATGTGGCCGTCATGCCAGACGGCGAGGCCGGGGATATCCGGCATGGTGTCGATGGTTCCGGACACCGAGGCGTTATAGTACATCTGGTTGGCGCCAAGATCCGGCATCCCGTTGGTCCCATACTCGATGGTCATGGTGTCGGGATTGAGCCAGCCGTACCCTTTGATCAGTCCCACGCAGTCTGTTGTCCGGCCGCCCAGCCAGTTGGCACGGATGAAAGTCTCGTAGGTTCCAACACCGTCCGGGTACTGTTCGATTTTATAGTCCAGCAGAGATTCTGTCAGAACACTGCCGTATGTTCCCCAGACATAGCCCCAGCCGGACTCCCAGGCGTAGATGGCGTAGTTCACGAGGTCTGCGGCGTTCTTGGTGGTTGGATCGGTGAAGGCGGAGATGTCCAGCTCTATGCTGCTCCCATCCCCTCTGAGATACTCGCCGCTGTAGCTGCCGCCCCCGGCGCTCCCCGCAATCATGGTATAGATATGGTCGATGTTGCTCTTGTCATCGTCCGTGATCTCTCTGCCCAGATGGGCTTCCAGATTGGCGTAGGCCTGGGACAGAGAGACCGGCACCGCGACGGTGTATTCTTCTTCCTCTGTACTTGTAGTCCCGTCCTCCAGTGTCACTTCTACGGTTCGTGTTCGGGTTTCGGTGGTGTAGAAGCACTCCACGAAGCTGTTCGCCGCCCGTGTGGACGGGGCGTCGTCCCCAAAGCAGAGGGCATAAAAAACAGCCTTGACTCTGATCGGGTCAAGGCTGTTGCCGCTGTCCATCTGCCCGTTGGCAGAGGACACCGCCGAATCCAGAAGAGAAAAGGCCGAGCGCATTTCCTCGATGTGATATCGGAACTCCGCCGGAACTTCTGCGGAGAATTCCGCTCCGTAGAAGCATGCCTCCACCGAATAGTTGTTATGCTCCGCCCCGCCTGAGCCAAGGGAGCAGAGCAGGGCGATCAAAAGAATGACTGGTGAAAAGATTGCCACCAGAATCCAGCCCAAACCTTTCCGGGTCTTTTCGTTGGTAAGCAGCATGGCAGCGGCCTTGGCCACTGCGGCAGCGGAAACAGCCATCAGCGACCACCTGCCGTTCCGAAGAGTTTCTCCTTGTAGGCCGGGGCGTGAACCTCCAGCAGATATCGTTCATTGCCGCACTTGTACAGGCAGACGCCGCGCTGGGGGAACTTGATGAGATTGTATTCCGACTCCTCCAGCTGGAGCATATCCATGTAGGACCGCTTGTCGATGGAGCCGGCATTGAACAGAAACTGGTGAGGCGGGATGCTGAACAGGGGTTTGGTCATCTCACGGACGCCCTCCTGATCGAAGTCCTCCAGATTCTGACTGGCCAGCAGCATCGCCGATTCCTTCTTTCGCACACGCTTCAGACAATTTCGGATGTACTCGATGGCGGTGGGGTTGGACAGCCAGATATACAGCTCGTCCAGGGCTGCCACGGTATTGCCCACGGTCAGAAGCTTGTCGGACATGAAGGACAGCACATTGAAGAGCATGGCGTTGCGGACATTCTTGGCGGCGCTGAGCATTCCCTTGACGCCGAACACCAGAAAACGGCTGGAGGTAATGTTGGTATGCCCGTTGAAGAACTGGGCGTCAGCGCCCTTGCACATGGAGTGCAGCCCCAGCAGCACCTCTTGCAGGAGCTTTTGGGTGTAGAGCTGGTGACGGTCGGCATCGTAGGTCTTGAATTCCTCCTCAATGAGATCGTAGAGGTCGGAGAGAATGGGATAGTCCTCCGGGCACATCCGGTTGAAGTTGGTGCGCTCGGTGATGCCGAACTTGCGATACAGCTTGGACAGCATGATCTCGATGGTGTCGATGTGGGCGTCGCTGAAATCCTTGTAGGCCCGGAAAAAGTCCTTGAGGAAGGAGATATGCTGCGCCAGAAGGGTGCTTTTGCGAAAGGCCTCCGGCGCATCGGTGGCGTTGGGGTCTCCGCCGTCATCCCAGCACTTGGGTTCCAGCACATTGATGATATACTGCCCGGCCATCAGGTCTGCGAAGCAGCCGCCCACCGCCTCGCACATCTCCTGCTGTTCATGTTCGGCGTCCAGGCTGATGACGGACTTGCCGGACTCCAGCAGATTCAGGATCAGCAGCTTCATCAGGTAGGACTTGCCCTGGCCGGAGTTGCCCAGGATCAGGATGTTGGCGGAGGTCTTGTCCTCGTCCCGCTGGTCAAAGTCCACCAGAATGTTGCTGCCGTATTTGTCTTTGCCGATGTAGAAGCCCTTGGAGTCCAGCTTGCCGGAGTAGTTGAAGGGATAGAGATTCGCCACGCTGGAGGCGGGCAGCACTCGTTCAAACTGGACGCCGAATGTGTTGTGGCCGCAGGGATTGACGCAGCGGAAGCCCTGCTGCTGACGGAGCAGGAGCTTATCCACATTCAGCTTGCTCCGCACCAGCTCCGTCAGCACATCGGTCTGGAGCAGCTTGAGGCTGTTGTAGTCGGATGCGGTCAGCTCGATGTACACGGCGCAGTGGAGCAGAGGCTCACGGTTGCGGTGCATGGTGGCCACCAGAGTCGCCACATCCTGCAGGTTGCTCTCAGCGGTGACCGTCTGTTGCAGGTCGTTGGTGTTGGAACTGTTCATGCGGTTCTTGTTGGCCGCATTTTGAATGATGCGCTTTTCCTCTGCCGGGGTGACCTGCCGGGTGTAGATCCGCAGGGTGACGCCGTCCTTTTCTCCCAGATGGCGGAGAATAGCCTGCTCATCCGTGCTGGTCGGATATTCCCTGAGTGCCCACACACATCGGAAAGTGTTGCCGCAGATGAAATGATCCGGCATGAAGCTGACCACAGAGGGGGCAATCATATCCAAAAAGGATTTGATGGACGCCTCCTCACGGCTCTGCGGAACCGGTTTTTTCGCTTTCTTTGCCAAAATGGATGCCTCCTATTCTCCGTGGAGGCATCCCGGCCATGGAGTGGAACACCTCCACGGCCTATGATGAATTGATTTACTCGCCCACGATGACCCAGCGGTCCCCGTCGTAGTCCTCGAACTTCTCGGTGGTCACATTTTGCTCGAAATAAACGCCCAGCATCCGCTTGAGATCCTGCTCGGTGGCGCGGCGGGTGGTAAACCCATTGTCATTGATGCTCTGCTCAATGCGGCTGAGATACGGGAACACATCCGTTTCCTTTTCGCTTCGCAGCCGGATGATGATATAAAACTCCCGGCTGGATGCCATCAGCACCTGGATGCGATCCAAATGCTTGCTGTCCTGCTCCAGAAGCCGCCGGATGGCAGGAAGTTCCTCGCTGCCCATGCGCTCCTGATAGAAGTTTTTGTTTCGCTCAAAGGACTCCTTGGAGTTGAGGGCCAGCATCTCAATTTCCGCCTGCCCCTTGACCACATTCAGCAGGGCGTAGATCCTGGCGCTGATGCTGGAATCGGACAGGACGCTGATGTTGGTGGGCTTGATGATAAAAAAGACCAGATCGCCCATGCGGGTGGCGATGCAATAGTCCTTGATGCCGTCGATCCCCATGAGCTGCCGGGTCGATTGCGCGGCATTCTCTTTTTTCTTTCTGCTCATAGCTTCATTCCTCCTTTGGGAAAGCAAGGCGGGAAAAAGCCGGTGCAGCGCATGGTGACACAGCAGGTCACCCGTCTGGGGTTCTGGCTGAACCAGTATTTTGCCCTGGCGTTCTTGGCGCTGTAGCAGAGGGACTTCTCGCACAGAAGGCCGCCCACATAGCTTTTCAGCAGGGCCCGCAGGCTGCGGAAGCCATAGTAATATCTGCCGTCCTGGCTGCGGCAGCTCCACTTGTTCTTGGCATCCTGCCAGAAGAAGGCGTTGCGGCACTCCCACCGCTTGCGCTTCCGGCTCCACCGGAGCGTCAGGGAGGCGGACAGATCTCGCTCCTCAACTTCCGGCAGGCCGATGATCTCCTCGTTTTCAAAGGTCGTGTCGGCATGGAACATATCACATTCTCCATTCATAGAATTGCTGTTTGGTGATCAGGAAGGCAATCGCATAGCGAATGAAATCCAGAATGCTGGTGCCGTCAAAACGGATGCTGAGGAAGGCATAGACTGCCGTCAGCACCAGCGGGATAAAAATTCCGGTCTGTGTCAGCGCCAGGATAGAGACCAAAAGCCCTACGCCAATGACGCCCACATCCCTGAGTTCCCAAAGCCACAGCATGGCCTTGGCAGTCAGATTGTCAGGGTAGATATACAGGGTGGTTCACCTCCAAAAAACAAACCGCCGGGGATATGCTCCCCAGCGGCCGGTGCGGCATTTTTATTCTTCGGTCATCTCGGCGGGCTGATTCTGCGCCTCGTACTCAGCCAGCGCCTGCTCGATAAGACCGATGACGAATTCTTTCTGCGTGATTTTTCTGCCGCGCTTTTTTTCTGCGGCAATGAAGTCCTTCAGCCGCTGATCCAGCTCCTCGGTGATCTTGAATGCGAGAGTCTTGGTTTCTGCCATAGTGATTCCTCCTCCTTCGAAGTGTTCTTTGAGTATCAGCTCCACATACTCGCCCAGAGTCTTGAGGCCAAGCTGTTCCTTTTCTGCCACAGCTCTGGCGTGCAGTTCTTCCGGGATCATTCCGCAGAGATTCTTCTTTGCTTCCATGGGTTACTCCTTTCTCTGATTTTGTAAGCAAAGCATACTGCGCCCGGCGGCAAATAGCTATTCACAGAACCCAACGAAGAAGCAAGCTGCAAACGAAGCATAAGCAACAAGCCCGGCTCAGCCGGCGAGAAGCACCAGAGCAATGCCGAAAAGGACATAGTCCACGCATGGAATGGCCACGCTGTTGCCCAGCGCCTTATACCGGGAAGAGTCCGAGGCGTTGGGAATGTCAGTCCACCTGTCCGGAAACCCTTGGAGCCTCTCACACTCCAACGGCGTCAGCCTGCGGATGAGCCGTGGCTGATCTGTGCCCTGCAGCACCAGGTCTGTGGCATCCTTATGCTGGCGTGCGCTTTGGGTGCTGGTTACCTCACCATCCTTGAAAATATCGACTCGCTGTCTGCTGAACACGGCATGGTGGTCAGTGGCAGTCAGCGTATAGGCGATGCCTTCCTGATAGCCGATCCCGTTGCCGCCGTTTTCGGGCTTTCGGTCGATGGCATTTCCGGTGATGCAGAATACCTGCTCCTGCTCGACCAGCGGGACATTGTTGCCGCCTGTGCCGTACCGGGCGGACATAGTGGGCGCCACTTTATGGGGGCCGGTGTAGCGGGAATCAATGCCGTGGTTCTCGTAGACCAAGGGCTGATGCCCGTGTTCCTGGGCCCGAAGTGTCCCTGTGATGTCCAGGCTGCACTCCATCACGCTGCCGCCTTGGTCGTTCAGGCATAAGATGGATGGCATACAGTTTCCGCTGGCGCTGCCTTTCAAGGTGGGGGCAAGCTCCTCGCCGTAGCCGATGCTTCCGGCAGAGGCTCCGGCTCCGGCAGAGAAACCGGCAGTCAGGACACAGGGATACCCCTGACCGGCCTGACCGCCGCCTGCACTCAGAGATGTGTGCCGTTCCGGCGTCAGAAAACAATCGCCGTTGCCTTTGGCCACGACACCCTCCGCGATGAAAGTCTGCTGCTTCATTCCCGGCTGGGCGCCCAACGCTCCGGCCACATCGTGCAGATCTCTGACCTCATCCCGCTGATTTGCGGCAAACGCAATCGGCTGGATAAGGCCGTTGCGGCCAGTGGACATCCCGCAGTTCACGCCCAGGGTGGCCGCTACCGCACCGGTCAGATCACCGTTATAGCCATCAAAGCCCTCGATGGAGCCGTCCTTCTGGTCGGTGTGAGGAGGTTGCTGATTGTGAACCGAATCAGCCGGTGGAGCGACTCCTGACTGAATTTCAAGTGCCTGATTGAGCTTTCTGGGCAGTTCTTTCCCGCGTTCAAAGGCTCTGCGCAGGATGCCCAGGCAGGCTTTCCTGGTCAAATAATATTTGTCCGGCGGATCGTCCTGCAAAATCTGCGACAAGGAAGATTCTTTTTCTTCTCTGGGGGACACCCCAGTATTGAGCGTCAAGGCATCTCCACGCCAGGGAGAAATCAGCTCCCAATAGAATTCGCCCAGCAGGTTCCCAGCGCCCGGTGTCAGGTCGAGGGATTGAAACACCACTGACTTTAATTCGGACGATCTCCTCGAGGACGATCCGGAAATCCTCTCCTTTTGGTGTTCCGCTGGAGAAGGCTCCGGGCACATTCTCCCACACCATAAATCGAGGTCGTATATCGAGAGCTGCTCGGCCTCGTTGTCTATCCGCATCTCTCATCTCCTTTACGATTCGCACCTGTTCCATAAAAAGGCCGGAGCGTTCTCCGAAGATTCCGGCTCTCGCTCCGGCCACGGACAGATCCTGACAGGGAGAGCCGCCGCAGATGATATCCACCGGCGGCAGCTTTGCTCCGTCAAGCTTTGTAATGTCGCCCACATGAACCATATCGGGAAATCGAAGCCGCGTCACCTCGATGGGGAAGGTTTCGATCTCACTTGCCCACACAGGTACGATGCCGTTGTGAACCGCAGCCAGGGGAAAACCGCCAATCCCGTCAAACAAGCTGCCCATTGTCAGCGTCTTCATTTGGCTACCGCCTGAACAACGGTCCTTGTGGTATTGACCGCAGCCTGAGCGGTATAGACTGCAGACATGATATTGGCTCTTGTGGTGGTATCCAGACCAAAGGCGCCGGCAATACGGGGGATCTCGCCGGCGGACAGCATCAGGCCGAGGCCAAGCAGCGCATGGTCCTTGAATACCATGAGACCGGCGATGAGAATGGTGGATTGCAGGAAAGCGGTCAGGCACAATCCGATGATCTGCTTGCACCATTGGATGAAACCATCCGTATAACCGCGTGGGACGCTGAACATATAGAGACTGCCCACTGCAATTTGAATGAGCAGAATGCCGCCGCGCTTTAGGTTTGCGAAGAAGACCTTTATCACGGCGTAGGCCATCAGAATGATGCAGAATAAAAGCATGATTGGGCTGGTGATGGAAGCAAAGCCGAAGTATGAGCCGGTGGTCATTCCAGTCAGCGAATCAATGCCGCTGAGTGAATCCACAATCTCGGTTGCCGCCTCGCCGATGGAGGTGCCATACCCTGTGATCCCCGCGGTGAGGCTTGCCTGCAATGTGACGGAAAGCTCATAGAGCCGAATCGGCACAACCGTAAACAGGCTCACCGCCATAAAGCCCTTGATGGCACACAGAGCGGTTTCTTTGAGGTTCCCTCTGCCGGAGGAATACTCGATGCCGCACTCAAAACAGGCCACCACAAGACCGGTCACATAGAGCGCCCAGGCCAGATAAGAGAAAAACAGTACAATGCTCTGCACCCAGCTCAGTTCGAACAGCTCGACGCCCATGTTGCCCATCTCGGCGAAAAAGTTTCCGAGAAAGCCCATGACCTGACCGTAGATCCAATCCACGATCTGACCGAGGATGGTGTCGGCAACAAAATCCCAAATAAACAATGGTTCGTTCACCTCTTTTCGGGGTGAGGCCGCACCAACTGCTTGGGATAAAAGGCCAGGGGCCGTACAGCTGGTACGGCCCCTGGGTCAGTTCTTTACATGGTCTGCTGCCACTGGGGGTCAGCGGTTTGGGCTTGCTCCTGAAACACCTCCAGATAATCCGATACCGCATCCGTGAGCTGCTGGTAGTCCTGGCTGTTGGGATGGTAGACATACCAATCCGCTTTCCCGTAGTCATCCCAGATGTAGGGATTGATCCCATTGCGGAAGTTCGGGTTGCCGGTTTGCTTTTTCCCGAGGATGTCGGAAAGATTCAGAAGCAGCACATCCACCTGGCCTTCGTTCCGATTCAGAATGGAAACGCGAAGGGCATGGTATTGATTTGCGACGATCCCCGTGACGAACTGGATCTTTGCCCGATTCAACTCATCGAGACGCACATAGCAGGCCCGGCCTACATAGGTGGCGTCCGGATACTTTGGGGCAACGATCTTGTGAAGCTCTTGCTCGAAAAAGTTCATATACCCTCCTTAGATGCCGATAATGCTCCAGAGATACATGGGCGCAGTGAGGGTAAACACGAGGCAGGCAAACAGGATGGCGGGAGCCGCCCACTCGAACTGGCCGGATTTTCTGTACTCGAAGTAGGCGGTGCCCAGCTTGGCGAAGAAGAATACGGCAAGGATCAGGTCGATGGCGGGAAACACCACATTGTCGACCACCGACTTGATCTGGGTGGATGCGGTGGACCAGGTGCTCTCGACGGCGCCGGCCACATCCCCGGTGCCTGCGGCAAAAGCTGTGGTCGCCATCAGGCAGGTCATTGCCAAGACCACGACAAGCATAACGACCAGGCGCTTATAGTTGAATTTACGCATAGATTTCCTCCATTGTGTTATTAAGTTGTGGGGGCGATATGCCAGTCCTCCCAGAGATCGCCGGAAATCCGGAGGGAGTCCGTGAGGTTCAGCGACAGCATTCCTGCCGGCGTCCAGCAATCCAGGAGCCAGGTATATGGCGTATAGCTTCCATCGGGATACCATATCGGTGTGAAATGGGTCGGCCGGTTATAGGTGCTGTAGGGGTTGTCCTTGAAGGTGAAGGCGGAGCGTTTGCCGCTGACGCTCTGCGGGGCAAGGCGGTTGTGGATGTAGGTGCCGGTGTATTTTTCATTGCGGAGGATATAATTCAGGGAGTTCTTTTTGAAATCATTGCCCTGGGGGGATTTCACGCCCTGGTCGTGCAGGTAGCGCAGGATGGCGGTGTAACCCATGCGGGCGTTGTACATGCGGAAGATCTCCCGGACGATGGGCGCGGTCTTTTCGTCGATCTCGTAATAGCCCTGCTGATTTACCTTATAACCGAAGGGGACATAGCCGCCCAAGTGCTTGCAGTCTTTGGCCATGCTGTTTTTTGCCATGCGCACGCGCTCGGCAATGGACTCCCGCTCATTCTGGGCAAAGGAGGCCAGGATATTCAGCATCAGGCGCCCAGCGGGGGTGCTGGTGTCGATGTTTTCGGTAACGGAGATCAAGCTGACGCCGGCGGGCATAAAAATATCCTCGATGGTTTCCAGGGTGTCCCGCAGGGAGCGGGAAAGACGATCCAGCCGCCAGACGATGACGGCTTCCACTTTCCCGCTGCGGCACTCTTCCAGCAAGCGCTGAACGTCCGGGCGGTTGAGGTTTTTCCCGGAAAAGCCCTCGTCGGTGTAGATTTTGAAGTCCGTATAGCCTTTGACCACCGCGTAGGCCTGAAGGATTTCCTTTTGTGCGTCGATGCTGACGCCGTTCACGGCTTGCTCCTCGGTGGAAACCCGGACGTATCCTCTGGCAGTGGGCATGATGAATCCTCCTTCAAAAAGCGTACAAAAATAAAGCGTGTATATACCTGATTTTTCGTATTATTTGTGTGACGTGTGTTTTTTGTGCCCGGAAAGCCTTGCGGTACAAGGGTTTGCGCGGAACACCAGGGCAGGGAAGCGTAGGGAAAAAGGTGTGTGCGAGGAAAAGAAAGGTGTGTTATTCCTGCTGTGGTTCTTCTTGCGCTTCTATTACGCTGATCAGTTGAAGAAATTGCTGCATTGTCATAAGTGCAATGGGAATGCCTTTCTCCCGTAAATCAGCGGCCTTTTTCGTTTTGGAGCTTGTGAAACCTTCTTCCGGTGGTTTCCGTGTCGATCACTACATAATCATCCAGCTTGACTATATCCCTCATTGTGCACCGCTCCCAATCTTTATTTCACATCGCCTTGAAAGGCAATGGCTTTTCCCAGAATGCGTACAACGCGGGTTTCTCCCTCGCCGCCGATGAAGATGGGTTCATAGGCCGGATTTTCCGCTTGCAGCATGGTCATGCCTCCGGGGAGGTAACGGATCCGCTTCAGGGCGGCTTCGTCGTCGATGAGCACCGCGGCGATTTCTCCATTGTTCACGGTATCCTGGCGGCGGATGAATACGATGTCGCCGTCCTGGATGCGGGCGCCGGTCATGCTGTCGCCTTTGGCACGGAGGGCGAAATCGGCGTGGATTTCGGCTCCTGCCTCGACGTAGGATTCAAATTCCTGCTCGGCAAAGGATGGCTCCCCGCAGTGGACGGTTCCCAGAAGGGGAACGCGGTGGGTGGTGACAGGCAATAGACCAGATACTTGCAGTGTCTTTTCTTTTTCCTCCAACAGGTCCGAGGGGACACATCCCAGCGCCTTTGCCAACAACGTCAAAGTAGATGCCGTCGGGGCTTTCTCTTCTCGCTCAATAGCGCTGATTGCCGATTGGGATACTGTGCTTTTCCGTGCCAGCATTTCCTGGGAAAGTTTCCGTGCATTTCGTATACGTCGAAGGTTTTCTCCTACGCCCATCGCGTTCACCTCTTATCACTTTAGTGATTATTTTTATAATACCACAAAAGTGGTTGACAATAAACTTCTTTAGTGGTAATATTCAACCACAATAGTGTTGGAGGTGATTTGGTGTTCAATCTCAAGGAGATCCGGGAAAAAAGAGGTCTGAGCCAAGCGGAGCTTTCCCGGTTATCCGGAGTCAATGCATCCACTATCGGCATGCTGGAAGCAGGAGCCAGAGAATATCCTCGGTTGGATACTGCGCAGAAACTGGCAAATGCCTTACATTGCCGCCTGGATGATCTGCTGACCAGCGACGACAAACAGGAGGAATGTCAGCAATGAAAAAGCATTCGGAAATAGACCACTATATCCTGAAAGTGTTCGACGAAGATGGCCGCGAGTGGGCTGAATATCGCGGTAAAAATGACCTGAAGCCAAGCACTGCGACGATTCTTCTCGTTAATTTTCGCATGTTCAAGCTCGTTCTGAATCTCCTTGCGGGCCTGTTCGGCCTGATAGTTTACAAAATCCTTTCGCATTTGTTCTAAGGCCTCGGCGAGTCTCTGCTGCGCCTGGGTCTGCTTCTGTGTTTCATCGTCCTGCCGGTGCTGCTTTTCCTGTTCTTTGGCCTGGCGTGCCTGAACATCACGGATGTGAATACTGCCCTTGGCAGTCAGCTGCACGGCTTTCCACTCCGAGAAGGGAAATGTGCGGGACGCATCGCCTCGAACCTGTTCCAGTTGCCAGTCTGAAAATTCCAGCAGCCCCTGATTCACCATTTCATCAACCTGTGTTTCTGCATCAGGAAACTGCGCGCACAGGGCATCGCGCGAGGCAGTCCTTTCGGGCTGTTGATTCAGATAGAGCAGGAGTTCCTCCGCTTCGGAGAGATACGGGGCATGATTCATAGGTGCATCTCCTTTGTGAAAGGTTGTAAACAGTTTAACACATTACCAGGGAAGGGAGAACAAACAAATGGATATCCAACAGGCGCATGCCTACGCTGCGCGGGAATTGCGAAAAGTGGAAAGCGACCTGGCCCGGGCGCTGGAGCGGAAGGCGCCGGAACGGGACATTGCAAACTTGCAGAAAAAAGTGGACTATCGGACGTTTGTGGCCAAGCTGCTGGAAGCGATTCTGACGGAGCTGGCGAAGCATGGACAGAAAGCAACGGATCTGGGTACCCACCGGCGGGAGCATGAGTCGGAAAACGGGCGGGATTGAGCTGCACGGACATGATGGGACGGCAGCAGAGTTTGTGGCGGTATTGACGCCGCTGGTACGGCTGGGCGAGCTGGGCAGCGGACGGCAGGAAAGGAGCAAGCATGCAAGCGATGCGGAAGCTGGAGATCGTAAGCAAGGTTTTGGCGGTGCTGGTGGTGGCGGAGATGGCGCTGATGCTGCTGATCGGCGCAAGTCTGGGTGAGGTGGAACCCTTTCAGGAGACGCGCTATGTATTCTGCGACGGCGTGCTGAACGTGCGCATGTCTCCCCGCGGCGGTTCAGAAATCACGGGGTATCTGTTCTGCGGGGACGAGGTAACGGTGGATGATTACAGCAAGGACGGCGCCTGGGTTCATGTAACGGGGCTGCCCACGGAGTACGGCGAAGGGTGGATCGCCTACCGGTACACCAGCGCGGAGGAAGTGGAGCTGCTGGAGGAGGGACCCCTGGCGGTGGTGGAAGCCAATGGGCGCGTGGCTGTCCGGGCGGGGATTGCCGGGGAGCGCGTGCGCTGGACTTCCCCTGGCACGGTGCTCACGGTGCTGGCGCGGTCGGGAGAATGGGCGCTGGTACGCGGCGGGGCGATGATGGAAAGCTATCTCAGCTATCTGGAGGAGGGCAGCCATGCCGAAGCATAAACGCTACTGTCCGGACTGCGGGTCGCTGATGGACATCCGCGGGACATGCGAATGCCATCATCCCAGGGCGATCTGTCCCCTATTCCGTGGGCTGACCAAGACGATGGGAAACCATTTTATTTTGTGCGCACGACAGGACGGCGCGGTGATTCAGGCGCGGGTATTCGCCAGCATGCCGGAGCGAAATGACTTCTATCGCTGGAAGTGCTGTGCGAATCCTTTGGATTGCCGGGTGGTCCGGCTGTCCGATCATGTGCCGGAGGGCAGACCGCTGCCGGACACAGAACTGGCTGAAAAGCTGATGCAGCTATGCATGCAGGAGACGGAGGACGTATGATGGATTTGCGGGAGCTGCTGGGCAGGCTCCAGGGGGTGGAAGCCAAAGGCAATGGGCAATACATGGCCCGATGCCCCTGCCACGACGACCGCAAGGCGAGTCTGGCGGTCCGCATGGGTGAAAAGGGCATTGTGCTGCACTGCCTGGCAGGATGCGCCACGGAGGACATTCTGCAAAGCCTGGGGGTAACGGTGCGGGACATCACCCTGCCGGAGCACTGGCGCGGCGAAAAAGCGCCGGGCAAATCCGCCGGACGGAGCAAGGCCGCTAAACCTGCCCCCAGGCAGG
>ERZ779866.2385-NODE-2385-length-17082-cov-20.292653_pt1 | contig 17082 bp, 15 predicted proteins | sample MGYA00511248_ERZ779866 | MGnify/ENA primary metagenome ERZ779866 (study PRJEB29588, sample SAMEA2155758) | human gut metagenome | biome: human gut; feature: human-associated habitat; material: faeces | place: Denmark | collected 2008/2010 ... | reverse complement strand
CATTGATACACCTCCCACCGAAAAAGACGGATGCGGAAAGCGCCATCATCCGTCAGGTATCTACGTCATTAATAATACCAAAACAGCCTAAATTAAGCAAGCAAATTTGCGCATATTACATGATAAAATAGGCACAATCTCGCCGCCAAAACCTGCGTCAAGGTTTTGTCAATCTTCACGAATGTTAGGGCTTCAGCGTATTAAATGCCGTTAACACTTGATTTGCGGCGAAAGCCATATTATAATGTAAAGTCCCTGAGACAATTTTATCCGCCTGTGGAGGTAACTGCCATGAGTGAATCAAACTATCATCGCCGGTTCGGGGACCGCAAGGAGGGGCGCCGCCTGCGCACCCTGCCTGCGCTGAACATGTTTGAGTCCTACATAATGATAAACCGCAACGACGCCTGCAACCAGTTCGCCGGCTCCGTTGAGATATCCGAGACGGACCGCTGGCTGCGCGCCAAGCGTCAGGAGGGCTACAAGGGTCTGGGCATGCTGCACCTGTTTATCGCCGCCTATATAAGGGTGGTTTCCCAGCTGCCCGGCCTCAACCGCTTCGTCTCCGGCCAGCGGGTCTATGCTCGCAACGAGATCCTGATAAACATGATGGTGAAGCGCGGCATCACCACCGAGTCTGAGGAGACCTGCGCCAAGGTCGTTTTCGAGCCCACCGACACCATCTACGACGTCTACCGTAAAATGAACGACGCCGTCGAAGAGATACGCGTCTCCGACGACAGCGGCACGGAAAAGGTAGCCGGCGTGCTCATGAAGATACCCGGCATTTTTCTCAAGTTTGCAGTCTGGGTCCTGCGCGTTATGGACTATTTCGACCTCATCCCCATGTCCCTGCTGCGGGTCAGCCCCTTCCACGGCTCCATGATAGTCACGGACCTCGGCTCCCTCGGCATCCCGCCCATATACCACCATCTCTACAACTTCGGCAACCTGCCGGTCTTCCTCGCCTTCGGCGCCAAGCGGCGCGTGGTGGAGCTTGACCGCCACGGCCAGCCCGTCGAGCACAAGTATGTTGACTACAAAATCGTCTGCGACGAGCGCATTGTGGACGGCGCCTACTACGCCGCCGCCTTCAAGCACATGAAATACTATCTCAAAAACCCCCAGGAGCTCGAACGGGCGCCCGAAAAGGTGCTCGACGACATCTTCTGAGCCGAAAAGCCTAAAAGCTCCCCCGTCCGGCGGACGGGGGAGCTTTTCATTCCACATCCAGGCGGCAGTCCGGGAAACCGATGACGGCCCGGGTGCCGCGGCCCAGCTCCGACTCAAAGCGCAGGCTGTGGCCCAGCTTATCGCAGACGCGGCGGCAGAGATAGAGGCCGAGGCCCGTGGAGCCCTTTTCCTCCCTGCCGTTGTAGCCTGTAAACCCGCGTTCACCCAGGCGGGGAAGATCCTCCGGCGCTATGCCCGTGCCGGTATCCTCGATGACAAGGCTGCGGCCTTCGACGCGGATATTTATGCTGCCCTCCCGGGTGTACTTGAGCGCGTTCGAGAGCAGCTGCTCTATGACGAAAGCCAGCCACTTCTCATCCGTCAGCACTTCGAGACCTACCTCCCCCAGCTCAAGCGGCAGCTTTTTCATTATAAACAGCCCCGCAAACTTGCGCACGCAGCCGCGCACGACGCGGCCGAGCTCCACCCGGCGCAGCACAAGGTCCACCGTGTCGCTGCCCAGCCGCTGGTAGGAGAGCACCATTTCGACATACTGCTCGATGCGGAACAGTTCCGCCGAGACGGCGGCCCTGTCCGGCTCCGCGCCCTGCTGGAGCAGCAGGCGCATGGCGGCGATGGGGGTTTTGATCTGATGCGCCCACATGGCGTAGTAGTCCTCGGCCTCGCGGCGGGAGGCGCTGTATTCGGCGTCGAGCTTGCTCTTTTCGTCCCAGAGCTCGCGCAGCAGCGCGTCGTAGGCGCCCTCAACGCCGTCGCGCGGTTCGGGAAGGCGCTCTATCGAGACGCGGATATTCCGCAAAAGCTCCCTGAGCGCCCGCACGCGCCGGCTGTAGGACACGATGTCAACTATCAGGAAGCCCAGGCAGGGTACAAGGCAGAGCGCCGCCGCATACAGCACCGATTCCGCCGGCAGGCCGTACAGATAGAACACCGCGCCGCATATCGCGGCGCAAAGCAGGAAAAGCACCGGCCCTCGCCAGTGCTTCCTGAAATATGAGAGGATATACATTGCGCCGCGCCCCCTCAGTCTATGATATAGCCCAGGCCCTTGCGGGTCTTGATAAAATCGCCCAGGCCCAGGGCCTCCAGCTTGCGGCGCAGGCGCGTGACGTTCACCGTCAGCGTGTTCTCGTCCACAAAGCTGTCCGTCTGCCAGAGGCGGAGCATCAGCGCGTCGCGCGAGACGACGGAACCGTGTTTTTCCATGAGGGCCTGAAGGATGCGCAGCTCGTTTTTCGTGAGCTCCGCGCGCCCCTCGCCGTACACGAGCGCCCCGCCGGGGATGTCCAGCACCGCCCCGCCGCACTCAAGCACCTTGCCCGTCCCCGCAAAGTCATAGGCCCGCCTGAGCAGCGCCTGCACTTTCGCCATGAGCACCTCCAAATCGAAGGGCTTGGCGATGAAATCGTCCGCGCCCATGTTCATGGCCATGACGATGTTCATGTTGTCCGAGGCGCTGGAGATGAACATCACCGGCACCTTGGAGACCTTCCGTATCTCGGCGCACCAGTGGTAGCCCGAGTAGCGGGGCAGGGAGATATCCAGCAGCACGAGCTGGGGGTCGAAGGCGGCGAACTCCGCCATGACCGCGCCGAAATCCTTGGCGCAGCGGGCCTCAAGCCCCCAGCTGTCCATCTGGGCGCAGATGGCCCCGGCTATGACGGGGTCATCCTCAACGACGAACACGCGGTACATTATCTCAGATGACGCCCGGATAGAGCGGGAAACGCTCGCAAAGCTCCATGACCTCGTCCCTGACCTCCGGCACGGCGCTCTCGCCCTCCTGCATGAGGCGCAGGATAAGCGCGCCTATGCGGCGCATCTCGGCCTCCTTCATGCCGCGCGTCGTGGCGGCCGGGGAGCCGAAGCGCACGCCGCTGCCCAGGTGGGGCGGCTGCTGGTCGAAGGGGATGGCGTTCTTGTTGGCGGTGATGTGCGCGCGGTCGAGCCGCTCCTGCATGTCTCGGCCTGTGACGCCCATGCTCATGACGTCCGCAAGCAGCAGATGGTTATCCGTGCCGCCGGAGACGAGGCGCACTCCGCCGGCGGAGAGCGTCTCGGCCAGGGCCGCGGCGTTGCGCACCACCTGGTGCTGGTACTCCGCGAACTCCGGCTGCATGGCCTCCTTCAGGCAGACGGCCTTGCCCGCGATGACGTGCATGAGCGGGCCGCCCTGGCTGCCGGGGAAGATGGCGGAGTCTATCTTCTTAGCCAGCTCCTCTTTGCAGAGGATGATGGCTCCGCGCGGACCGCGCAGCGTCTTGTGCGTCGTCGTCGTGACGACGTCGGCGTAAGGCACGGGCGAGGGGTGCGCCCCGCCGGCTACAAGGCCGCCGATATGGGCCATGTCCACGAACATATAGGCCCCAACCTCGTCGCATATCTCGCGTATCTTAGCCCAGTCGATGATGCGGGAATAGGCGGAGGCGCCGGAGATTATCATCTTCGGGCGCAGCTCCTTGGCCATGCGGAGCATCACGTCATAGTCGATGAGCTCCGTCTCGGGGTCCACGCCGTAGCCGTGGACGTCAAAGTATTTGCCGGTTATGGAGGCCCTGGAGCCGTGGGTGAGGTGGCCGCCGCAGGCGAGGTCCATGCCCATGAGCACGTCCCCGGGCTTCGCCAGGGCGAGATAGACGGCGACGTTCGCCTGGGAGCCGGAGTGCGGCTGCACGTTGGCATGCTCAGCCCCGAAGAGCTCCTTGGCCCTGTTGCGGCAGATGTCCTCCACTATATCCACATATTCACAGCCGCCGTAAAAACGCTTGCCGGGGTAGCCCTCGGCGTATTTATTCGTGAGATGGCTGCCGACGGCCTCCATGACCGCCGGAGAGGTGAAGTTTTCCGAGGCGATAAGCTCTATATGGTCGCGCTGCCTCGTGAGCTCCTGCTCCATTGCGGCAAAGATCTCCGCGTCCTCGCGGCGTATGTGCTCATAATTCATGACAAAACAGCTCCTCGGCCTGTATTTTTCCCACTGTGCCTGCGCACAAGATACTGTATTATACCACCGCTGCGGCACATTAAGCAATTACAATATCGCCGCGGAAAAAGGGCTTGTGTATGTTCATTCTGTACAAATGTCCTCCGTATGCACACTCTGTCCGCACTCTGGGACGCCAACCTTTCAAAAATGTCACATTGGAGGCCTTAACGTAAGGCAAAGCGATGGAACGGCGCGCGATGCTCTGCTATGATATGGGCGTAATCCAGGAAGGAGGAGACATTTCAATGTCACTGCTTGAGGTATCCAATCTCAAAAAAATCTACACCACTCGCTTCGGCGGGGCGCAGGTCCAGGCGCTCTCGAACGTGAGTTTTTCCGTTGTCGAGGGCGAGTACGTCGCCATCATGGGCGAATCCGGCTCCGGCAAGACGACGCTTCTGAACATCCTCGCCGCGCTCGACAGGCCGACCTCCGGCCAGGTGCTGCTCGACGGGCGGGACATCACCGGCATCCCGGAGCGTGAGCTGGCCGCTTTCCGGCGCGACAAACTGGGCTTCGTATTCCAGGATTTCAACCTCCTTGACACCTTCACGCTGCGGGACAACATCTTCCTCCCCCTCGTCCTCGCGGGCAAGAGCTTCGAGGAGATGAGCGGGCGCATCGGGCCCATCGCCCAGCAGCTCGGCATTGCGGGCCTTCTGGGCAAGTACCCCTACGAGGTCTCAGGCGGTGAAAAGCAGCGCGCCGCAGTCGCCCGCGCGCTCATCACCCGCCCGCGCATCATCCTCGCGGACGAGCCCACGGGCGCGCTTGACTCCCGTGCGACGGACGCCCTGCTCAACATGTTCGGTGAAATAAATGAGGAGGGCCAGACCATACTCATGGTCACGCACTCCGTCAAGGCCGCCTCCCACGCGGGGCGCATCCTCTTCCTGCGCGACGGCGAGGTCTATCACCAGCTCTACCGCGCCGGTCAGACGGCGGAGCAGATGTTCGCGCGCATCTCGGACACGCTGACCGTTATCGCACAAGGCGGTGAGCTCGGTGCGTAAGCTCTCCTTTTATCCCAAGCTCGCGGCGCGGAGCATGAAGTCCAACCGCCGCTTCTACCTGCCCTATATCCTCACCGTCATCGGCACCGCCGCGGCCTTCTACATCATGGCCGCCATAGTCTCCGACCCCGGCTCAAAGGAACTGGCCGCGGGGACATCCAATGGCCCGATGTATGTGTCCATGTTCATGACCCTGGGCATGTTCGTCCTGGGCCTCTTCTCCTGCATCTTCCTGCTGTACACGAACAGCTTCCTGATGAAGCGGCGGCAGAAGGAGCTGGGCCTATACAGCGTGCTCGGCATGAGCAAGACGAACATCGCCGGCATCATGGTGTTTGAGGCGCTCTACATCGCCCTCATCGGCATAGGCGGCGGCCTCGCCGTGGGCATCCTGCTCACCAAACTCGTGAGCCTGGCGCTCTTCCGGCTCATGCGCCTGCCCGTACCCTTCGGCTTCTCGGTGCAGCCCATAGCCATTATCATCGTGGTGCTCTTTTTCGCGGGGCTCATACTGCTGACGCTGCTGGCGAATCTCGCCAAGGTGGGGCGTTCGCGCCCTGTTGAGCTGCTGCGCGGCGGCAATGTGGGTGAAAAAGAACCTAAAGCCAACTGGTTTCTCACGATAGTGGGGGTTCTCTTCCTGGGTGCGGGCTACGCCGCGGCGATGCTCGTGGACAATCCCGGCATGGCCGTGGCGGTATATTTCCTCGCGGTCTTTGCGGTCATAATCGGCACCTACTGCCTGTTCACCTCTGTCTCCATAGCGGTTTTAAAGGCGCTGAGGCGCAACAAGCGCTACTACTACAAGGCCAAGCACTTCATCAGCGTCTCGGGCATGCTCTACCGCATGAAGCGCAACGCCGTGGGCCTGGCGAACATCTGCATACTCTGCACCATGGTCATGGTCATGGTGAGCGGCACGCTCTCCCTCTACCTCGGCAGCGAGGAGCAGGTGAACACCTTCTGCCCCGCCGACGTGGTGGTGGAGACGACGTATTATGCCAGCTCCACCGAGGACCACGTCTACAACGAGGAGACGGGCGAGGAGACCATCGAGTACCACACGCCCTACGACGCCGCGGCGATGGACGCCTGGTTCGAGGACTACTTCGCCGCGCACAAGCTCACGCCCTCGTCGGCGAAGGCGGTTGAATACTACACCTTCACGGCAGTAGACTCCGAAGACCACGTGAGCCTGGTCACAGCCGTCACGGCTGAGACCTACGCCCAGCTGACGGGCGAAGCGGCGCCGGAACTCGCCCCGGGCGAGGCGCTGGCTCACGTCCCCTCGGGCTACAAGTTCGGGGACGGCCTGAACTTCCTGGACAAGGACGGCAATACTTTAAGCATACAGTTCGTGGGCGAAGCGCAGCTCAGCTCCGCGCAGGTAGAGCTGAATACGGCGATTCTGAGCCAGTCGGAGGACGACGATATCGTCCTCGTGGTACCGGACACCGCGGCGCTGCTGGAGCTGGTCGCGGGCCAGGAGAATGGCTCGTATGTCTGGCGAGGGCAGTACGACTTCGACGCCTCGGACGAGGCTGTGTCGGCCATGGTGGACGACTACTGGGCCGCCTCGCGCGAGGGCGGCGGCGTGGACGCGGGCTACTACGACGTCCTGCGCATAGACCTGCGCTCGGAGACGGAACGGGACGTCTACGGTCTCTCCGGCGGCTTCCTCTTCCTGGGCGTGTTCCTGGGCATCGTTTTCCTGATGGCGACGGTCCTGATAATTTACTACAAGCAGGTCTCGGAGGGCTACGAGGACAACGCCCGCTTCGACATCATGCGCAAGGTGGGCCTCTCTGAGCGCGAGGCGCGCAGGGCCATCCGCAGCCAGATCCTGACGGTGTTCTTCATGCCCATCCTGGTGGCGGCGGTGCACATCGCCTTCGACTTCAAGCTGGTGGTGCTGCTTCTGCGGCTTTTCTCGCTGACGAACATGGGCCTGACGGCCCTCTGCACGCTGGGGACGCTCCTGGTGTTCTGCGCGGTCTACGCCGTGGTCTACGCCCTGACGGCGCGCTCGTATTACCGGATCGTCCGCCCGAACGGCGAGAACGCCAGATAGGGGGCGCAAAAAGTGGACAACACAAAGCTGCTCGTCATCATCCTCATAGTCGCGCTCATCATCCTCATCATCGGCGCGGCGGTGGGCTTCGGCTGGGCGGAGCTGCCCCCGGCCTGAGCCCCGGCAAGGGCTCCGGCTCCTGGAACCAAAGCCTGTATACGATCTCCCCCGGCTCCGCTCCGCTCTCTGCGGCGCGGGGCCTTTTTTTCTCCGTACCGCCAAAGCCAGGCAGGAAGGAAGCGGGGTTTTGAACATTTTCAACAGGTTTGTCAACAGCTTGCGGTGAGCCTATGTGCAAAACCGAATTTCTCCTCCCTTCCTTCCTTGAGTTTGAAGTTGAGGTTGAAGTTGAAGTTGAAGTTGAAGTTGATGTTGAGGTTGAGGTTGAGGTTGAATTTGAGGTTGAATTATATTTGGCATCGACCGGCATTTTTTCGTTCCGACTCGCATCGACCGGCATTTTTTCGTTCTGATCCGCATCCTCCTCGCGGGCTTCGGGCCAGCGTTTTCTGGAGTTCTGCCTGGCCCTGTCGCACTTTTCGCGGTACTTTTCCCGGTCCGAGTCTATCCTCGGCGCGACGAAGGTCCAGATGAGCTGCAGGCCCGGGCTCTCGAACTCCGGGGCCTCGCCGTCCAGGCCGTAGGCCAGGATGGCGTCCAGCAGCAGGCCGCGTTCCTCCAGGCTCAGCAGCGCCGCAGCGGCGCGCAGGTCCGCGTACAGCATCACCCCGGGCATCCCGGCGTTTTTGTTCTTCTCCTTCGGCACAGGCCGCGCCCCCTTCCATTCAGGGGATAATATAGCGGTTTTCGCACAAAGCGCAAGTGCGCGCGCAAAAAAAGACTCCGCCAAAATTGACGGAGCCTTTTTGTATATTGTGCGGTGTGAGGCTTACTTCGTGGCCTCGACAGCCTTCGCATCGCCGGTGATCTCGCCCTTCGCCTGCTTGGCAAAGGTCTGGATGCCGCTGATGCTGACGACAACAGCGAGGATGATGAGCGCAACGGCGAAGATGAGCTGGAACCAGATGGTCCAGTCAGCGCCGCCGGCCATGACGGAGTTGATCCTCTGGGTAACGGTGATGACCAGAGAGGTCAGGGTAGCGATCATCATGAAGACCATGGGGATGAAGAACATCTTGTTGCTCTTGCCGATGTTGCCGAGCCAGCAGGCGACGGCCATGAGAGCCAGGCCGGCGAGGAGCTGGTTGGCGGCGCCGAACAGAGCCCAGATGGCGGTGACGTTGGCGTAGCCGAGGGAGCAGCCGATGGCGACAAGGATGATGGTGCCGACCACGGGCTTGGCAAGGAAGCCGCGGAAGCCGGTGATCTTGGCCGGGTCCTCGCCCTCACGCACGAAGAGCTCGGTGAACATGTAGCGGCCCAGACGGGTGCCGGTGTCCAGGGAGGTCAGCGCGAAGACGGAGACGGCCAGGGTCAGCAGGGTGTAAACGGTGTTGAACAGCGGGTTGGAGAAGTCCGCCACGGTGCCGGTCATGTTGGCAACGAGGGTGGCAAGGCCGCCGGCGAAGATGGTCGGAGGAGAACTCATGGTGAGGCCCAGGCTGTTCTCGCCGCCCTGAACGAGGTGCCACACGGTGGCGGCAGCGATCAGGGAGAGGATGGCCAGGATGCACTCGACGATCATGGCGCCGTAGCCGATGACCTTCGCGTCCTTCTCGGAGTTGATCTGCTTGGAGCTGGTGCCGGAGGCGACCAGGCTGTGGAAGCCGGAGATGGCGCCGCAGGCGACGGTGATGAACAGGGTCGGGAACAGATAGCCGCTGCTGGACTGCCAGCCGGTGAAGGCCTCGAGCTCGAACTCGCTGTTCCAGGAGCCGCCGAGGACGCCGACGAGGGCGAGGATCATCATGCCGTACAGCAGGAAGCTGGACAGGTAGTCACGGGGCTGGAGGAGTATCCAGACCGGGAGCAGGGAGGCCAGGGTGATGTACACGGCGATGAAGATTATCCAGGGGGTACGCGGCAGGTTGATGCCGACGTTCAGGCCGATGAAGGTGATGACGATGATGCCGATGACGCCGATGACGGTCGCGGGACCGACCTTGGCGCCCCTGCGGTAGACGAAGTAGCCGAAGATGACGGCTATGACGATGAACAGCAGGCTCGTGGTCGCCGTGGAGGCGTTGCCGGAGGCGTTGTCCATGCCCACGGTGATGAAGTCGTAGGGGTTGCCGTTGGCATCAACGGTGGACTGGAACGTACTGGCAACGACGGAGGTGAAGCTCGCGATGACGAGGATGAGCACCAGCAGCGCGAAGATGACGAAGAGCTTATACGCCTTCGGGCCGATGTTGTCCTTTATGACCTCGCCGATGGAGCGGCCGCCGTGACGGATGGAGGCGAACAGAGCGCCGAAGTCGTGCATGGCGCCGAAGAAGATACCGCCGATGACGACCCAGAGGAAAACGGGCAGCCAGCCGAACACAGCCGCCTGGATGGGGCCGTTGATGGGGCCGGCGCCGGCGATGGACGAGAAGTGGTGGCCCATCAGGACGGCGGGGTTGGCAGGGACAAAGTCCTTGTTGTCGAATTTGGTGTGCGCGGGAGTCGGACGGTCGGGGTTCACGCCCCACTTCTTGGCAAGCCAGGAGCCGTAGACTATGTAGCCCAGGCCCAGAAGAACTATGCCGACAACCAGAATGAGAACCGCAGTCATACTTTTTCACTCCTTAACAATTTCCTGAAAAAATTCACAAGATTGCCGCCAGCTTTGTTTGTCGAAATCAACTCCTTTTCAAGCTCCACAGCCGCAATTTTCAGGGCTGACCACCCCTGAAGTCCAAACCTGAAGCTCTTGTAGAACTTCCGGCTGCGAATGATTTTCAGCGCTTCGGCTTCTATTACATCCGCCACAAAAACGGCGATGATGTACGATTCCCGGTGCTCCGGGTTCGGCGTTATCCTCGGGAAACCGTCCCCCAGAGCGTAATCGATGCACTTCGACGCCGTGTCGGCGTCCAGAACAGGCACAGAAAAGATATAGGCATACTCGTTCGTCTCGGCCGCCCATATCTTTGCCCTCTTTATGAGAACGTAGCCCTCGCTGCGCACACGGAACTCGGCCCTGTACTCAAGCGGCAGGCCGCTTCCCGCGTCCCCGTCCTCTATGTCGTAGTAGTATTCGTAGGATTCCCTCAGCTTCTGCATGAGCCGGGTCTTGTCCCATGCCAAATGAAATGCACCGCGCTTTCAAGTCCGTTGTTAATTAATTGTTCAAGTTTGCTACACATAATATACCTCCCTCCGCGCAAGAAATCAATACCAAATAAATTTAGATTACGTACATTTCTTTGATATTTTGTTTGTTTAAATACTGTTTTTGTATATCATGTACAATAATTTGAAAATAATTTGTGAACGAAATGCAGGCATGCACAACTCGCCTATTTACAATATAGTTTTATTATTGTATCTTAATAGGAGCAAAAAGACAGTAGAACTCCTCAGATGGTGATTGGGTATGGTCAAGACGGATTCCGGCGCGCGGGTGAGGCTCTGCGCGCCCTGTCTCTTTGGGCTGGAAGGCCCGCTCGGCAACGAGTTGAGACACATGGGAATGGAAAATGTCGCGCCCGAGAATGGGCGCGTGCTCTTTGAAACTGACGCGGCAGGCCTGGCGCGGGCAAACATCCGCTCCCGCTTTGCTGAGCGCATACTGCTCGAACTGGGGTGCTTCCCCGCCCGGAGCTTTGAAGAGCTCTTCGAGGGCGTGAAGGCCATAGCCTTCGAAGACTGGCTGCCCCGGGACGCGGCCTTCCCGGTCAAGGGCTGGGCGCTTGAATCCGCGCTGCACTCTGTGCCGGACTGCCAGAGCATAATAAAAAAGGCCGCCGCCGTGCGCATGGGCGCGGCCTACGGCCTTTCCCGCCTGCCCGAGACCGGGGCGCTGCACCAGATACAGTTCACCATCATGAAGGACGAGGTCCGCATCTACCTGGACACCAGCGGCACGGGCCTGCACAAGCGTGGTTACCGGCCCGCACAGGTGGCGGCGCCTCTGCGCGAGACGCTGGCCGCCGCGATGGTGGACATCGCGGGCTACCGCGGGCGCGGAGACTTCTGCGACCCCTTCTGCGGCAGCGGCACCATAGCCATCGAGGCCGCGCTCGCCGCCAAGGGCCGCGCGCCGGGCATCAGCCGCAACTTCTCAGCCGAGAAGTGGCCCTGCCTGCCCTCCGGCATATGGAGCGTCGAACGCGAGGCTGCAAGGGCGCGCGAATATAACGGCGATTACCATATTTTCGCCTCGGACATCGACCCTAAGGCCGTGGAGATCTCCCGCGCCAACGCAAAGCGCGCGGGAGTCGAGCGCCTTATCGAGTTTTTCGTCGCGGACGCGCGGGGATTCTCCAGGCCGACGGAGCGGGGCGTCATCGTAACTAACCCGCCCTACGGCGAGAGGCTCCTGGAAAAGCGCGAGGCCGAGCGGCTCTACGCCGACTTCGGCAGGGCGCTCGCCAAGGCCCAGGGCTGGGAGCTCTATCTGCTCAGCTCCCACACCGAGCTGGAGAGGTGCCTCGGCCGCAGCGCAGACAGGAAGCGCAGGCTGTATAACGGCATGATAAGATGCGAGCTTTACATATATAAAAATGGGGGCAGCCGCAGATGAAGCATTTATTTGTAGTCAATCCCGTCGCGGGCAAACAAAAGCCGGAAGAGAAGCTGAGGCTCATCAACGAGGCCATTGACCGTCTCCCGGCCGAGCAGCGCTCGCGGGACGAGTTTGAGATATACGTCACCGAAGCGCCTATGGACGCCTGCCGCCACATACGCGAGACCGCCGCGGACGGGGCGGAGCTGCGCGTCTATGCCTGCGGCGGAGACGGCACCCTCAACGAGTGCGTGAACGGCGCCGCCGGTCTGTCCAACGTGGCCGTCACACACTTTCCCTGTGGTACAGGCAACGACTTCATCAAGATGTTCGGCCCAGGCAAGGACCGCTTCTTCGACCTCACGGAGCTAATAAACGGCGAAGTCAGGCCCATAGACGTCATAAAGTGCAACGACAGGTACAGCGTGAACATCTGTTCCATGGGCCTCGACGCGCGCGTCGGCACGGACGTGCACAAATATAGCGGCATGCCCCTCATAGGCGGGGCGGCGGGCTATGTAGTCTCCCTCGTGGCCAACTACGTCAAGAGCATCACCACCACCATGACCGCCCGGGCTGAGGGCCTCACCTGCGGGCCGGAGCTGAACCTGGTCTGCGTCTGCAACGGGCGCTTCTACGGCGGCGGTTTTAACCCCACGAACGACGCAAGGCCGGACGACGGGCTGATGGATGTGCTCATCGTCTCCGGCGTCTCCAGGCTCACCATCGTCCGCGCCCTGCTGAGCTACGCAAAAGGCAAATACCGCTCCTTACCCCAGTACATAACCTTTGTCCGCACCCGTCACCTGGAGATAGACGCCGCCGAGAGCGAAGTCATAAACGTGGACGGAGAGGCTGAGTACGGCAGCCACGTCGTCTTCGATCTCATCCCGGGCGGGGTGAACTTCATCTTCCCCAAGGGTCTCGCCTTTTTCGACTGAGCTCGCGCGGCGCAGCCCGCCCCAGCTTGAATGTTAACAAAAAATTCTCAAGTTTTTATATATAAGTCCTTGACAATTTTCAGAAATGTGTTATTTTTATAAGCGGGTTAGCACTCAGGCCGTTTGAGTGCTAACCCGCTAAAGCTGTATTTTATAATTTCTAGGAGGTAATATATAATGAAACTCACGCCTTTGGCCGACAGGGTCGTTCTGAAGCAGAAGGAAGCCGAGGAGAAGACCAAGAGCGGCATCATCCTCGCCTCCTCCGCGCAGGAGAAGCCCGAGCTTTACGAGGTCATCGAAGTCGGCCCCGGCGGCATGGTTGACGGCAACGAGGTAGTCATGTCGGTGTCGAAGGGCCAGACCGTGCTGGTCGGCAAGTACAGCGGCACCAAGGTCAAGATTGACGAGGAAGAGCTCACGATAGTCAAGCAGGGCGACATCCTTGCGATAGTCGAGTAATTTTTGGAGGGAAACACAATGGCAAAGCAGATCATATATGGTGAAGAGGCCCGCAAGGCCATAGAGCGCGGCGTGAATCAGCTCGCCGACACCGTCAAGATAACCCTCGGCCCCAAGGGCAGGAACGTCGTTCTGGGCAAGAAGTTCGGCTCCCCGCTGATCACGAACGACGGCGTGACCATCGCCAAGGAGATAGAGCTTGAGGACGCCTTCGAGAACATGGGCGCTCAGCTCATCCGCGAGGTCTCCACGAAGACCAACGACGTCGCCGGCGACGGCACCACCTCCGCCACCCTGCTGGCCCAGAGCATGATCCGTGAGGGTCTGAAGAACCTGGCCGCGGGCGCGAACCCGATGGTCATGCGCCGCGGCATCCAGAAGGCCACCGAGGCCGCCGTGGCCGAGATCCGCGCGAACAGCCAGCCCGTCTCCGGCAGCCAGGATATCGCCCGCGTCGGCACCATCTCCTCCGGCGACGAACTCATAGGCCGCCTGATAGCCGAGGCCATGGAGAAGGTCAGCCAGAACGGCGTCATCACCGTCGAGGAGAGCAAGACCGCCGAGACCTACAGCGAGGTCGTCGAGGGCATGCAGTTCGACCGCGGCTACATCACCCCCTACATGGTCACCGACAACGAGAAGATGGAAGCCGTCATCGACGACGCCTACATCCTCATCACCGACAAGAAGATCTCCAACATCCAGGAGATACTCCCCCTGCTCGAACAGATCGTGCAGGCCGGCAAGAAGCTGCTCATCATCGCTGAGGACGTCGAGGGCGAGGCGCTCGCCACCATCATCCTCAACAAGCTGCGCGGCACCTTCACCTGCGTCTGCGTCAAGGCCCCCGGCTTCGGCGACCGCCGCAAGGAGATGCTGCAGGATATCGCCATCCTGACCGGCGGCCAGGTCATCAGCTCCGACCTCGGCATGGAGCTCAAGGACGCGAACGTCGCCATGCTGGGCCGCGCGCGCCAGGTCAAGGTGACGAAGGAGAACACCATCATCGTTGACGGCGCCGGCGACAGCAGCGCCATCAAGGACCGCATCGCCCAGATCAACAACCAGATCGGCATCACCACCTCCGATTACGACCGCGAGAAGCTCCAGGAGCGCCTGGCGAAGCTCTCCGGCGGCGTGGCCGTCATCAAGGTCGGCGCGGCCACCGAGACCGAGATGAAGGAGAAGAAGCTCCGCATCGAGGACGCCCTGAACGCGACCCGCGCGGCCGTTGAGGAAGGCATAGTCGCCGGCGGCGGCAGCGCCTACGTCATGGCCTCCAAGGCCGCTGCCAAGCTCGAAAAGAGCCTCAGCGGCGACGAGAAGACCGGCGCTGGCATCGTTGCCAAGGCCCTGCTGGCCCCCATCTGCCAGATAGCCTCCAACGCCGGCGTCGAGGGCGCGGTCATCCTGGAGAAGGTCGCCGCCTCCCGCAGCGCCACCTTCGGCTACGACGCCGCGAACGACAAGTTCGGCGACATGATAGCCATGGGCATCGTGGACCCGACCAAGGTCTGCCGCAGCGCCATCGAGAACAGCGCCTCCGTCTCTGCCATGGTGCTCACCACCGAGAGCCTTGTGGCCGACCTGCCCGAGAAGGCGGCCCCGGCCCCCGCTGCTCCCGACATGGGCGGCATGTATTGATAAAAACACAGCTTTGGGAGCCGGTGCCGCTGGCACCGGCTCCCCTTTTATTCTGAGCATCGGAGGAAGGTATGGAAAATATAGAGATAAGGCGGGCCGTCCCCGGGGACGAGGCGCTCATTCTGGATTTCATCCGCGAGCTCGCGGACTATGAGCACATGCTGGACGAGGTCGTGGCGACGGAGGAGCTGCTGCACGAGTGGCTGTTTGAAAAGCACGGCGCGGAGGTAGTTTTCGCAGCGGCAGATGGGAAAGAGGTCGGCTTTGCGCTGTTTTTCGGGAATTTCTCGACCTTCCTGGGCCGCGGCGGCATCTATCTGGAGGACCTCTTTGTGAAGCCTGAGTACCGCGGCCACGGCTGTGGCCGGGCGCTGCTCAGATATCTGGCGCGCACGGCGCTCGATCGCGGCTGCGGCAGGCTCGATTGGGCCTGCCTCGACTGGAACAAGCCGAGCATAGACTTCTACCTCTCCCTCGGCGCCGCTCCCCAGAGCGACTGGACCACCTACCGCCTCACCGGCCCCACCCTCGAGGCCATGGCAGAGTGAAAACCGCCCCGGACGAGATGTCCGGGGCGGTTTTTTCAGTTTTCGCCTCTGCAGGGCTCCGTGTGTTTGGTGTTGACGGCCACGCAGATGCGGCGGAGGCCCTCCTCCAGCACGGCGCGCGGACAGGCAAGATTCAGGCGGATAAAGCAGTCCGAGTTCTGCACGAACATGTTCCCGCCCTCAAGCAGGACGCCCGCGCGGTAGGCGAAGAACATGGGCAGGTCCTCATCGGGCGCGAAGTACTCTCCGAGGTCCACCCAGGCGAGGTAGGTCGCCTCGGACACGCGGTATTTCGCGCGCGGCAGGTGCCCGGCCAGGTACTCGCCCGCGAAGGCGAAGTTGGCGTCGAGATAGGCCTGCATCTCCGTGAGCCAGGGCTCGCCCTTCTCGTAGGCCGCCTGCGCGCCCGCGATGCTCAGGGGGTTGTCGAAGTTGTAGTGCCGCTCCAGCCAGGTCCTGCGCAGCCCTTCGTCGCGGATGAGGATATTTGAGAGCATGAGCCCCGCCATGTTGAAGGTCTTGCTCGGGGCCATGCAGGTGACGAGTTTCCCGTAGTCCGGCATGACTTTGCCCAGGGGCGTGTGAACGAGGCCGCGGCGGAGCAGATCGCAGTGTATCTCGTCCGAGATGACCCACATATCGTGCCGTTCGAGTATATCCGCGAGGCGCTCGAGCTCCTCCGGGCTCCAGACGCGGCCGCTGGGGTTGTGGGGGTTGCAGTGGATGAAGAGCCTGGTCTTTTCGTCGGCGCACTTGCGCTCGAAGTCGTCCCAGTCGATGCTGTAGTACCCATCCGTGTTCACGAGGTCGGAGCAGACATACTCCCGCGCGCTGTGGTCGGCGGCATATTTGAAATAGGCGTAGGACGGGGTGAGGAACAGCACCTTCTCGTCCGGGGCGCAGATGTACTCCACGAGCTCGAAGAGCGCGGGGATGACGCCGTTGGACATGACGAGCTCCTCCCTCCCGAACTCCCAGCCGTAACGGCGGCGGCACCAGGCGGCGAAGGCGTCAAAATAGCTTTTCTCAAAGACGCGGGTATAGCCGAAGATGCGCTTGTCCAGCCGCTCGCGGATGCCGTCTATGACGACGTCCGGCGTGGCGAACTCCATGTCCGCGACCCACATGCGGATGAACTCCTCGTCCTTGTACGGGAACACCATGCTCTCGTCCGCGTGGAAAATGTAGTCGCGGAAGCCGTCGGTGTTCATGGCGTTGGTGTGGCGGCGGTCTATTATCTCGTCAAAGTCGTACATGTTCAGCCCTCCTGCGCGTAATTTTGCGTTTCCCTGCCCACATCATATCACGCCGCGCCGCCGCTTTCAAACCTTTCCGCCAGGGCTGTTGACAGCCGGGGAGCAGATGGTAAAATGGCAGCTGAAGGGGAGAATGGGATGAAAAAGAAGTTTTACAAAAGATGGTGGTTCTGGCTCGTCATAGCGCTGCTCATAGTCGGCGCCATAGGCAACGCCATGGACGAGGAGAAAAAAGCGGCGGAGAGCGCGCCGCCCCTTGTCCCGCCCACGTTCGAGGCCGTATCCGAGCCCGCGCCGACCATCGCGCCGGCGCCGACGCCGGTCACCAGCCCGGTGACGACGCCGAGCAGAATCA
>ERZ779866.2383-NODE-2383-length-17098-cov-2.720178_pt1 | contig 17098 bp, 14 predicted proteins | sample MGYA00511248_ERZ779866 | MGnify/ENA primary metagenome ERZ779866 (study PRJEB29588, sample SAMEA2155758) | human gut metagenome | biome: human gut; feature: human-associated habitat; material: faeces | place: Denmark | collected 2008/2010 ... | reverse complement strand
AGGGAGGGGCTCATTTCTTTTTCATGTCCTCGGCCACTGCGCTCAGATTGTCGCGGAAGCTGCCGTCAGAGACAAAGTTCTTTGTGAAGAGAGCGCTGCCCATGGTGAAGCCCCAGGGGCCGATATCGAACATGGTGTCGATGCGCGCAAAGCTGGAAATACTGCCAGCGATGGAAACCTTGGCGTCGATGGCGGCGCAGAACTCCCGGGCCAGCTTCTCCCCGTCTACCACATGGCGGTAAGCAAGAATATCGAAAGCAGTGATTCCCTTGGCCATCAGGTCTTTGGCATTCTGAATAATCTCCTCGTTGGTGCCCTCCAGGATGCTGGGAGAGCCGGAAACCTTGCCAACAAAGGGACTGTAGGCCATGTTGTGCTCCTTCAGATAGTTGTGTACGGATTCATAGTACACGGTTCCCATCAAGGTGTCAAAGCCGCACTCAATTGCAGTCTTAGCAGCATCCATGCAGGAGTCCTCATCGTAGGTTACCACCTCTAGATAGGTGGTCTTGCCAGCGTCTTTCATGGCCTGGACCAGACGCTTCATTTGATCTTTGGGGAGCCCTACATTCTTGAAGCCCCAGTGCTGCACATCCAGGTCCTTGCAGCTCTCGAAGATTTCATAAGCGTCAGAAACGGTCACATCGTTGTGGGTGAGCATCACAATCAGATTGGGTCTATTCTTTGTCATGTCAAAGTTCCTCCTTGTTAGCAGCTTTTAGCAACTGTGTTTCAAAGAATTTTTCCAGAACGGAGCGGTGGGCAAGCTCTAGGCGGCTGAACTTGCAGCTTCATTATGAGCCATTTTGGAGCAAAAAGCAAACGGGGCTGAGGGCCCAAAATGCTCACCCGAAAGTTGGAAAAGAGCAATGTGACGATTTCCAAGAATTCAAGAAAGGTTCCTTATGAAAAATGCAAAAAGTATCAATAAAACTTTGTGCAATTATACAAAAGTTTTTAGAGGAGGTCAATTATGGAATTGCATTTGCGCAGAATAGCCTTTATACTAGAGACGGAAATATGGCTCCATGCACGCTGGGCCATCCAAAGGCGGATAGTAACTTTTTCTGTTCAGGCATCGGAGAAATCGGAGGACTGTTGTTATGAACAAAATGAACAAAAAAGAGTTTGCTCAGAATACAGAAAGTTATATTATTCACCTTTTGGAAATGCACACTAAGGTGTCGGTTCAAGAACTGTGCGACACCTTTCACCTGGCACCTTCTACCATTCGGAAGAAGCTGGCCGAGATGGAGAAGAAGGGCCTGCTGATCCGGACCCATGGCGGAGCCATCAGCGTGGATGCCAACCGGGATGAGCCTATGGATAAAAAGTCCCTGATTAATATTCCACAGAAAAAAGCCATCGCCTCAGTGGCTATGGAGTTTGTGACCAACGGTAACACCATTGCTCTGGGCGGCGGATCCACTGTGGCGGAACTGTGCGTCTATCTGCTGAAGCTGAAGGATTCTCTGATCTTGACAGACTCCATTGTTGTGGCCGACCTAGTCATGCAGAACAGGAGCTTGGAGGTGCGAATCAACAGCGGAATTGTCCGGGGACGGACAGGCTGTGTGGTAGGGCCTAATTCTAGTGATTTGTTTTATGAATACATGGAGAAGGTGGATAAGGCTTTTGTGGGCTGTGATGCGTTCAGCATGGAGGATGGCGCGTTTAGTGCTAATATCCTGGTGGGAGAGGTGGAGCGTAATATCCTGCTGTGCGCCAAAGAACGGTATATTCTCTGTGACAGCTCAAAGCTGAATAAGACCAGCGTGACTCCCTTTATTGGCCCCCAGGAGATCACTGCCATCATTACAGATGATGAAGCGGACCCTTACTATGTTAGCAAGATGCGGGAGAATGGTGTGGAGGTCTATGTGGCCCCTATTTTTCGCAGCCGTCAGAATTTTGGGGATCGAAATTGAACAGATAAAAAGAGAGGGGCGGCTGGCCCCCTAAAAATGGTTGCCCCCTGTGATGTTAACCATCACAGGGGGCGTCATTTTAGTGAAGAAGGAGCGGGTGGAAGGATAAAAGGGAGGCGTGCTGAATGAGTTACTGGTTCACCATCTCAAAGAGCTGGGCACAGTCGGTCTGCATCTTTTTGTAGATCTCATATCCGTGATCGTAGACCGCTTTGTGTTCCGGGTTAGGCTCATAGCGTGCGATGACTTCCACCATATTGTCACAGGCCTTTTCGATGCTGTCAAAGATACCAACGGCATAGCCAGCCAGAATGGCAGCCCCCAGACAGGCGGCCTCCTTGGAGCTGGTGACACAGATGGTGCGCTGGAGGATATCGGCGTTAATCTGGTTCCATAGGGGGCTCTTGGAGCCTCCGCCAAAGGCCCGGACTTCGTCAATGGGGAGACCCATGGCCTCCAGAGCGTCGATATTCCGGCGTACCAGGTAGCCCAAAGACTCCATAATAGCCCGGATGAAGTGAGCCTTGCTGTGGACCAGAGTGATGCCCATGAAGACGCCTGTGGCGTGGGGATTGACATCGGGAGCCAGGGAGCCGCTGAGGTGGGGGAGGAAGGAGAGTCCCTCACAGCCGGCGGGAACCTGGGCGGCCTGCTGGGTCAAGAGGTTGTAGTCATCCTCGCCGGTCATCTCGGCCATGGCCTTTTCCATCTGGCAGAACTTGTCCCGGAACCACCGCATACAGATACCGCCGGAGGTAAATGTGTGCATCATGTAGGTGTCTTTCATGGTGTAATAGTGAACGGGCATCTGCATGTTAGGATCATAGACGACCTTGTCAGTGGGGACACAGACTGCCAGGGTGGAGCCGATGCTCTCGGAGAACACGCCGGGACGGAAAGCGCCTACGCCCAGGGCACCGATGGCATTGTCCATGGCGCCAGTGCAGACCTGAGTGTCGGGGCTCAGCCCCAGCCGTTCGGCCATTTCAGGCAGGATGGTGCCGGCCACTTCGCCGGGCTCCAGGATCTCAGGAAAATAGTCTTCTGTTAGCTCCAGCTCATCCAGCATCAGCTTCCAATACTTTTTGGTAGTGATGTCCCAATACAGGGTAGAGGTGAGCATGGCGCAGTCGGCCACATAGCGTCCGGTAAGCTGATAAATGATAAAGTCCTCGATCAAGAGAATCTTCTTGGTTTTCGCCCAGACCTCCGGCTCATTTTCCTTGACCCAGAGGGCCTTGGTAGCGGGCCAGTTGGCGCCCCAGCTCACTTGGCCGGTGTGCTGATAGCACAACTCGTTTCCATATTTCTTTTCCAGGCGCTCGGACTGCTCCACTGCCCGGTTGTCCATCCAGCTGATGGAATTGCGCAGAGGCTTGCAGTTCTCATCCACAAAGAACATAGTCTCGCTCTGGTTTGAGAAGCCAAGGGCTACGATGTCCTTCAAGGGAATCCCCTGCTGGGCCAGATTGGCGAAGCCCTTCTCAATGGCATCCATATAGATGCCAGGCTCGGATTCTACAAAATAGCTCTGCGGAGTGTACAGCTTGTATTCTAGCGTGGCACTGCCGAGCAGCTTTCCAGTGGTGTCAAAGGCGGCGATCTTCAGGGCGGTAGTACCCATGTCAATGCCGACCAACAGTTTATTCATAATTGTAGTACCTCCTCAGGTAAAGAGAGTCTCCCAAGCGGGAAGATCAATGGGGGAAGAGTAGGTGGTGTCCGACTCATCCGTGACGAAAAGATAGCCGGCAGAGAGGTCCAGAGCACACTCCGGGGAAAAGGTCTTCCCTTCCAAGACGGTGAGGGATTCCCCAGAGAAGCCGCATACGGCGGCCTGGGCCTGTAAGCCATCTTCGGAAAGAAGAAGGAGCCCCAGGCCGTGAGGGCCCACAGTGTAGGCCGTCACCTGCTCCTGGCAGAGCAGGGTCGCCTCTTGGCTGCCATAACTCATCCGGTATAGGCCGGTATCAATCAGATACAGCACGCCCTCTGCGTCTAAGGTGATCTCCTGAGCGGCCTCCGGCAGCGCCATGTCTGAGGAGTCTTGGGTGATGACATCGTACCACCACCAACTCCCGTCCTCACGCTGGAGTAAGAGATTGCCGTCATAGGCGCGGAAATCCAAAAAGGGCTCAGAGAAGAGCTGCTTCTCATAGGTGCCAATAATGCTGCACCGGAAGAGATAGAGGGCGCCGTTTGCAGGCTGGAGGCTATAGAGATAGTCCCCCATGGGCTCAAACTTGACACAGTCCTCTACTGTGGCCCGTAACTCGGAGCCATCCAACTGGGTCCGGTATACCGTCTTGCCGTCGAACATGTAGATATAGCTGACATATTCAGAGAAATCCAAGATCGGCGCCTGACTCCGGTCTCCCAAGTTAGTGACATCCAGTTGAATGCCGGAAGCGAGCTCTACTGCGATGATACGGTCTCCCACGTTTTTTAGTACGATGCCGTTGCGCTCCAGCACATGGGCAGAGGAAATCTCATTTTCGACGGAATAATACATGTTCTCAGCATCGTCCGTGGGATCATCCAGACCGCCGCTGAGTAGACCGCTTAGCTGGTCCCGGGTCAGGAAAAAGGCCACTAGGGCGGTGACAAAGACGGCGAGGAGAATGAGGATATCCCTGCGTTTGCTGTTTGTTTTCTGGGCCATAGCTGCTTATCCTTTTGTCATGATGAGATTATTCGGAGGGAGTAGGCTAATCAGGCGGGGACCTCTTCCAACTGCTTCCGATTCAGCTTGCAGAAGAACATGCCGCTGAGGATGCAGAGGATGCCGCCGGCCAGCTTGGCGATGACCATGGGGGCGATGAGGTCAGGCTCCACGCCGGCGCAGAAGCCCAGGTGGTCACCCAGAGCGAAGGCCGCGCAGCAGGAGAAAGCGATGTTAAGGACCTTGCCTTTATCATCCATGTCCTTAAGCATGTTGTAAGCGGGAATAGAGTTGGCACAGCAAGCGATCATGCCGGCAATGGACACGTCGTTGACGCCGATGAGCTTGCCGATTTTGCCCAGTGGTTTGCCCAGGACCCGGGTGATGACTTTTACAAGAGGATAGGCGCCGGCCAGCATCATGGCGATAAGGCCAACGGTGGTCCACACACTCTCCAGGGGGAGCAGGTCGATGATATGGATGGGGGTCTGCTCCTGGACAATGGCCAAGCCCAGGAAGAAGCTCAGGTAGGCGATCATGAGCTTGGAGAACACATTGAAGCCCTTGATCATGCCATTGGGGATGAACTTCAGGCCCAAGGCGATAAGCACAGCGAAAATGAGCACAGGAACCATGTTGATCAGGACCATGCCAATGTCAAAACCAGCCGCGATACCCCCGATGATACAGGCGACAGGGATGCAGATGATACCAGAGAGGGCGCCAACTGCCAGGAAACGCTTATCTTTGGGGTCCATAATACCCAGGCAGATGGGGATATTGAAGGCAATCGTGGGACCCATCATGGAAGCCAAGATGATGGCGGAATAGTTTGCGATGTCCGGGTCGTTGGGTTGAATAGCATGGGCTAGGGCATAACCGCCGGTGTCGATGGAGAGGATCAGGGAGCCGGCCATGCAGGGATCTGCCCCGATGGCGGCGAAAAGGGAGCCCACAGAGGGGGTGAGGACTTGACCGATGAGATCGGCGGTGACCATGATACCGCCCATGCCCAAGGCCAGGCCACCCATAGCGTTGAAGCCGCCCTCAAACTCGTCGCCCAGGCCCAGCTTACTGCCGAACATGCGGTCGATGGCGCCGACGGCCATAAAGATGACCATGATGTAGACGATCACTTGACTGATAATTGCCATTGTAACACCTCCAAAGTTTCTCAAGGAACATTGTTGCAGGTACGATACCGCCTAAATACCGCACACGCGCTGCTATTGTTCTGGAATGAGGATACCACGCTGCTCCTACGCCAGATTTTCGCATAATTGCGCGTGGTTGTAAACTTCGCGTTTCGCTATAAAAAACCGATATCGTGGAGTTATGCGATGGTTGAGGGCAATTATCACGCTTTTAAGTTAAAACTGCTAAAAAGCTTCCTGCTAGAGCCGGGCATTTTCTACGAGGAGCTTGTAAATTTGTACTGGGAAGCTGGTAAGCACGGGGCTTTTCTTGTGGGAAACGCTACAAAAGGGCGGCATTTTTCGACAAGCACGCTCATTGCCTGGAACCACCCTGCTCTGTTTTTTGGGTTTTGTAGCATTTCTCGGCGGGAAGAGCCTGCTTGCCGCCGAAATGCGTTTGACATCTGGGGAAAACGTCCTATACTTGAGGACAGAAGGCAGGAGACGGACGCCTGGAGACAGCCTGAAAGGGATGGTCTCAGGCCGCCGCTTCGGGACCGGCCAATAGGGCCTGTAGACAGGATGCCCTCCCCAAAAAGGAGGTGGCCCCGTCGGCGGCCCCAATCACAAGCAGGAGGTATCGTCTATGTGGGATGCAATTGTGATCGGCGCAGGCATCAGCGGATGCTCTGTAGCTCGGGAGCTCTCCAAGTATGACCTGAAAGTCCTGGTGCTGGAGAAAGGGCATGACATCTGTGCTGCCACCACCAAGGGAAACTCAGCCACTGTCCACGCGGGATATGACCCGGAGCCGGGGAGTAACAAGGCCATCTACAATGTCCGGGGCAGCCGTATGTACCCGGGGCTGTGTGCGGAACTGGATGTGCCCTACAACAAGAACGGCATGATTATTTTTGCTACTAATGAGGAGCAGATGAAAGAGGTTTACCACCTCAAGGAGATGGGGGACCGCAACGGGGTAGAAACCAAGGTCTGTGACCGTGCGGCCCTGCTAGAAATCGAGCCCGATATGGGCGAAGGTGTGATCGGGGGCCTGTGGGTACCTGACAGCGGTATGGTATGTCCTTACAGCCTGTGTATTGCTCTGGCAGAGAACGCCGCTTGGAATGGAGTGGTATTTGAGACCTCTACTAAGGTGGATTCGGTAGAGCGGGCAGAGGGCGGCTGCTGGACTGTCCGGACCGCCAGTGATACTTATACTACTCGATATGTGTTCAACTGCGCCGGAACTTACGCAGACCGTTTCAATAATATGGTCTCTAAGGACACCTTTAAGATCATTCCCCGGGAGGGGCAGCATCTGATTTTGGACCGGGAGTTGGCCCAATATACCAAAGTCACCATTTGCCAGACGCCGGAGCTGTTGCCCGGCGGCGGCCATACCAAGGGCATGGGCCTGATGCCCTCGGTGGATGGGACCATCATCCTGGGCTGTAACGCCGACCAGGTGGATGACCCGGACTTCTGTGACAGTACCCAGGAAGGTATTGACAAGATTGTGGACTACTTCGAGGAGAAGTGGAAGTATCTTCCTATCAGCAAGCATGTGCCTAAGTTCCCGCGGGACGCAGTCATCACGGTCTACGGCGGTAGCCGGGCCCACCCCGACCGGGATGACTTTATCCTAGGCGAACCCGAAGATGCCCCCGGCTTTATTAACTTGGCGGGCATCGAGTCTCCTGGCGTCACAGCCGCTCCTGCTATCGCGGTGGACATGGTGAAGATTTTGACGGACCGGGAAGGGATCACCCCCAAGGCAGGTTATAAACCGGGCCGCCAGGTGAAGCCCTGCTTCCGCACCATGACCAAAGAGGAGCGCCGGGAAGCCATTGCCGCCGACCCTGATTATGCTAAAATTGTCTGCCGCTGTGAGCAGGTTACTGAGGCCGAGATCCGGGACGCAATCCGGCGGCCGGTGGGGGCCAGGAGCATTAGTGGCGTGAAAATGCGGACCCGGGCCGGCATGGGTCGGTGCCAGGGGGGCTTTTGCAGCACCCGTGTGCTCCAGATCCTGTGCGAAGAGCTGGGCAAGCCGCCTCTGGAGATTACCCAGTCCGGCGGACATTCCAACGTACTGGTTTCCAAAGCCTGTGAGCTGGAGGAGGGAGAGAGAGCATGAGAACAGCAGAGCTGGTAGTAATCGGCGGCGGGTCTGCGGGCCTCTCCGCTGCGATTGAGGCCCGGAAGCAGGGCATCCAGGATATTCTGGTGTTGGAGCGCAGCTCCTATCTGGGGGGTATCCTGCGCCAATGCATTCACAATGGCTTCGGGGTACATAAATACAAAGAGGACCTGACAGGGGTAGAGTTCGCTAAGCGCATCGCTGATGAGGCCCGGGCTCTGGACATCCCTTGCCTCCAGAACACCTTTGCCCTGGATATCTCGCCTCAAAAGGTCATTACCGCCATGAATCCTACCGAGGGCCTTTTCGAGATTCAGGCCAAAGCCATTATTCTGGCTATGGGTTGCCGGGAGCGTCCCCGCGGGGCTCTGATGATCCCAGGTTCCCGCTGCGCGGGTATTCTGACTGCGGGAACAGCCCAGCGGTATCTCAACCTGGAGGGGTATTTGCCCGGAAAAAAGATTGTCATCCTGGGTTCTGGGGATATTGGCCTTATTATGGCCCGGCAGTTTGTTGTCGAGGGCGCCCATGTGGAGCGGGTGGTAGAGATCATGCCTTACTCCAGCGGCCTGGCCCGGAACATCTCCCAGTGCCTCAATGACTTTGATATCCCCATCAGCTATAACAGCACAGTTATCAACATCAAAGGGAAGGGCAGGGTTCAGGCAGTGACCGTGGCCCAGGTGGACGAACACCGCCGCCCGGTCCCTGGAACCGAATTTGATATCGACTGCGACTCCCTGATCATCTCTGCCGGCCTGATTCCGGAAAATGAGCTCACCAAGGCCGCTGGTATCCAGGTCTCCGGAACAACCAAGGGAGCCATAGTGGACGATGAGCTCATGACCTCTCTGCCGGGGGTCTTCTCCTGCGGCAATGTGCTCCATGTCCACGACTTGGTAGATCACGTTAGCGCCGAGGGTACGCGGGCCGGTGCCAATGCCGCCCGCTATTTGAAGGAAGGTGCTTCCTCCAGCGGGGAGGTGGTTCCAGTGGAGGATGGCTTTGGCGTCAACGGGGCGGTGCCCCAGTTTGTCCACCGGGCGGGCGGCGAAAAGGTGGACTTTATGTTCCGTCCCCGGGGCCGGTATACCAACTGCAAGGTTTGCGTGGACGTTGATGGAACGTGCGTCAAGCAAATCAAAAAAATGGTGCTTACGCCGGGCGAGATGTGCAACTTGACTTTGGACCGGTCCCTCCTCGGCGGGGCCGCCGATAAGATCACGCTGCGGGTGGAGGTGTAACGATGGAAAAAGAATTGGTCTGCATCAACTGCCCCATGGGCTGCCGGCTCACTGTCACTATGGAGGGCAATGAGGTAGCCGCTGTCACGGGGAATATTTGCCCCAAGGGGGAGCAGTACGCCCGGCAGGAGGCGGTAGAGCCTCTGAGGGTTCTGACCTCTTTGATGCGTTTGGAGGGTCGACAGGTCCCCATCAGCGTCAAGACCTCCCAGCCAGTGCCTAAGCGGTTGCTTTTTGACTGTGTCCATGAGATATTTTCTCATCAGGCCACTGTGCCGGTCCATGTGGGAGATATCATTTTGAAGGATGTCTGTGGGACCGGGGTAGACATCATTTCCACCCAGGAGGTGCTGGAGTGAAAACGGTAGTCCTGATTGGCAGCAACCGGAAGCAGGGCGCTACAGCGAAGGAGGCTCTGGCTCTGGCCCGGGAGCTGGACCCTACGGGGCAGGACACAGTGGTCCACTTCGCCAACGAGATGAACGTGGCTTGTTGCTGTGGTTGCGAGTTCTGCCGGAGAGAACCGGCCTGCTCCCAGAAGGACGATATGGAGGGCCTGATTCGGGAGATACTAGACAGTGAAGCTGTGGTTATCGCTTCCCCAGTCTATTTTGGTGCCCTCTCAGGGCAGCTTAAAACCATCTGCGATCGGCTGTATCCTGTCTACCGCGGTGGCGGAAAATCCCTGGTGGCAGGGAAAAAGCTGTATCTGGTCTATACCCAGCACAGCGCCTGCGATACTTATGCGGATGTCCGGAAAACAGCAGAGAACTATCTGTTCTGTTTCCTGGGGTTCCGATTGGTCCAGACCACTGTGGTGGGTAAGGACGGAAAACGGCACTACGCAGGGGCCTGAACCAGATCTGAGAATTAGAATATATGCAGCCGCCTGCCTTGGCATCTCGAGGCAGGCGGCTCTTATCATAGACGTACAGACGGCCGGGCCTGTATTTCCTGGGAACTGCAACTGGACGCTGGGGGCTTTCCCGTATTCAGAAAGACGGCTTTCGGGCTGCGACGAACCATTTCCCTTTCTCAAACCATAAATAAGATTCTTTACCGCGAATCAGGCAGGTATAACGGTCACCAACGCCGCCTACACTTTGACAGGCGGCCCGCCGCACATCCAGCACCTTGTCCACTGGAAATTTATTTTCCTCGTCAAATTCTATGACAAGCGGGCGCAATTTTCCCTCTGTGTCAAACCGGACAACCACTGGCACATATCTTTTCTCCCGTTTCTCCATTCCGTTATCCCCCAAAATAACTTACAGGATGGACTGTGTGGCCATCTTTTACATTGATACGCCCCAGAAGTGGGTCCGTATCTACTCTGGCCCTCCGGACACTCATATATCCGTACCTTTCCCGGAGACGGTCTACTGCTGCATCAATCCGCTCCCATTTATCCCGCCGCTGCTCCTCCGGATAAAGGGACAACTGGAGGCTGCTCTGGGCTTCTACCAGACCGGCTCCCCGTAGACCAAGGCTCCTGATGGGACGCTGCCAGCGGTAATGGCTCCGAAACAGTGCCATTCCAACCTCTGTAAGTTCCTGACTGGAACAGGATGGGGCAGCCAGTTTTCGCTGCCGGGTGACGGTAGTGAGCGAACAGTCCCTCACGGTGATCTCCACTGTGGTACACCGAGAGGCCAGTTCCCGCATCCGGGCGCAGACGCTTTCGGCCAGCAAAAGCAGCATAAGTTTCACATCGTCCTCATTTTCCAAGTCCCTGGGAGCGGTGGCGCTATTGCCTACCGATTTGATATTTGGGATGTGGTCGCTTTTCTGGACAGGAGACATGTCCCAACCGTTGGCAAAAGCGTGGAGAACGGCCCCCATTTTTCCGAGCCGCCGAACGAGGACTGCCGCTGGACATTCTGCAAGACGGCCGATGGTGTCGATTCCAATGGCCCTTAATTTCCGGCCGGTTGCCGGACCGACATACAGCAGGTCCTCTACGGGAAGCGGATAAGCGATTTCCTTATAATTATCTGGCTCAATACGGGTAATAGCGTCCGGTTTTTTGTAGTCGCTGCCCAGCTTGGCGGTAATCTTATTGTTAGAGACCCCGATGCTGGCTGTGATGCCCAGTTCAAATTTGATCCGTCTGCTGATTTCTCGGGCGATGGTGGTGGGAGTGCCGAAGAGGCCCACACTGCCGGTGATATCAAGCCAGCTTTCATCTAAACCAAAGGGTTCCACTTGGTCGGTGTAGCTTTCGTAGATGTCCCGAGCCATCCTGCTAAAACGGATGTATTCCCCCATATCAGGTGGAAGAACGACAAGACCGGGGCATTTTTGCCTGGCCTGCCAGATGGCCATGCCGGTTTTCACACCAAAGGGCTTGGCGATATAGTTCGCGGTAAGGACAATGCCATGCCGGTCCTCTTGGTTTCCACAGACGGCCAGTGGCTTATTCCGCAGCTCCGGATACCGCTGCATCTCCACGGAAGCGTAAAAACAGTTTTGATCAATATGAAGAATATGGCGGCCCATAGGCTCACCTCCCTTTATAAAAATAGAACAAATGTTCTTTTTTATCAAGAGGTGTTTCCTGGAAATGGATTTGGTCAGAGGATGAAGAATGACCTGCGCTGGATAGCGGCATTGCCAATAGATGACTGCTCACCCGTCTCCTGGTGGATTTTTGGTGAAGGGAATAGCAGCTTTTACATCGGGATAAAACAATGACAGGGAGGTTTTCTAAAAAAGAAACCTTCCCTGTCATTGTATGAAGGTGAAGTAGGGCAATAAAAGAGGTACGGGTACCTAGAGCCCTATTCGTCTAAGTGAGGTTCTGGAGAAATCTCAATATTGGAAGAAACTAGTAAGAAAGCATAGGAAAAAGCCAGTTAGCCACTGTGCAGATACAATTTTTAACGCGAATCGCAGCCATTTTTGATAAGGGACTTTTGCGAGTGCCAACAAAGTAATCAGAGTCGTATAGGTGGGAATGATCGCGTTTGTAATGCCATCTCCGCACTGAAAGGCGAAAACTGCGGCCTGCCGGCTGATGCCAAGGAGGTCAGTCAGCGGGATAATAATTGGCATGGTAGCGGTGGCCTGTGCCGAGCCGGTTGGAATGCCGAGGTTGATGATGGTCTGGACCACCATCATCGCTGGCGTCAAAAAAATTCTTGGAACTCTTTCCAGTGGAACTGCGAGTCCATTTACAATTGTGTCGATAATCCTGCCATCGGTCAAAATGGTGGCGATACTGCGGGCGATCCCAACGGAAAGTGCGCCGCCGACAATACCTTTTGCACCATCTGCGAATAGCGCGCACATCCGGTTCGGTGAAAACCGGAAGAGTATCCCTGTCAGAACAGCCATCCAGAAGAACACAGCTCCAATTTGGGGAATCCACCAGCCGAGGCGGATGCTCCCATAGATGATGACCAGAAAACCGACCCCAAAGATGAGTAGGCCGAGCCAGTACCGTAAGGAAATCTTTTCTCCGCACAGCTCTGGTGCGGCAGGGACCTCCCCCGAAGGCAGGTGCTCGTTGTGTCTGCGCTTAACATCCTCGCCGTAGCGCATCAACAGAAGGGAAGTGATGGCTAGAAGTGCAAACAGAAAGATCCACCGGAACCAGGCGCCGGAATAGATAGGGAGCTCTGCAATTGACTGGGCGACTCCTACGTTGTACGGATTAAAAATTCCTGCCGTATATCCGATATTGCTGCCGAAAAAAATAATCGCGATTGCCAGTGTGCTGTCATACCCTAGGGTATAAGAGAGGGCGGTCACTGCGGGAACAAAGGCTGCCGCCTCTAGGGTCATCCCAAAGGTAAACCCTCCCAGAGACATTGCCAGCAGCATAATAGGGATAAAAAGCTTCTCCCGTCCACGGAGCTTTTTGGCGACCGCTGTCCGGATAAAGGAGTCCAGGGCACCGGCCTCATTGATGATACCCAGGGCTCCACCCACCACCAGCATAAAGAAAATGATCTCTCCGCCGGCCTTCATGCCCTCCTGAAGCTTGACCGGAAGCTCAATCAAGGAGACAGGAGCGGATTCTACGCTGTGGTAGGTCCCTGAAATCACAACGGTACGGCCGTCTTCGTTCATTTCACGGTCATACTCCCCTGCGGGGAGAAGATTGGTCAGGAGGATAGCTGCTATACACAGGCCCAAGAGGATGAGATAGGTGTGAGGGAATTCGATCTTTTTTCCGCCGAATACCGGCTTCTTTTTCTCCATCGCAAACCCTCCTTTCATTGGTTACCGTACAGTGTTTTTTGAACGGAGTGAGTCGATTTGGTCTTGCGTAAAGCCTAACTTTGATAAGACGTAATTTGTGTCGCGGCCAATGCCGCCTGTAGCAGTGCAGGGAAGGGGATGGTATTGAGAAAACTGGACAGGGATTTGTGGAACGGCCACTTGTGTACCTGTGGGAAATGTGACATGTTCCAGGTATCCATTTGCCCATGCCTGCTCGTCTTCAGCCACATTTTTGATATGCCCGGCAACGGAGTGGACGATGTCGGCATCGGTTAGGATTTTCGACCACTCATCAGCAGTTTTTGTGGCAAAACTCGCGGTGATCCTACGGCAGAGCTCTCGAATATGCTCTGGGTTACTTTGGACAGCGGATTCTGTGGAAAAGCGGGGGTCCCGTTCCAGCTCAGGAACTCCATAAGCGCGGCAGACCTTGGGCCAGTCGCGGTTGTAGTCCACCACGGCCGTGATGATCCACTGCTTATCCTTGGTGAGAAATACAAAGGACAAAGGATCATCTGGCAGGTCCTTGGGCTTTGGGTAATAGTTGCGATACATCTTCTGCGTAGTGACTACGTTGGCCGCATTTACCCAGATGGCACTCTGATAGAGGGAGGCAGTCAGGAAGGTGCCCACACCTGTCTTCTCCCGGGCGTAGAGAGCGGTCATTACCCCGCTGACCACGTTTGCGGAAACGATGGAATCGCCGATCCCTCCGGACGGCTTTAATGGATAGTCCCCCTCAAAGGGGAGGTCGGCCAGCAAGCCGCTCTTCGCCCAGAACGCAGCCGTGTCAAACCCCGGGCGGGAGGCGTCGGGACCTGTTTCCCCATAGCCTGTAAAGTGGCAGTAGATGATAGAAGGGTTCTTCTCCTTTACCGCCTCATAATGGAACCCCAGTTTTTCCAATCCTCTCTGTCTTACATTGGTCAAAAATATATCGGCATCCTTTAAAAGTTGAAACAGGATGTCTTTCCCTGATGGGTCCTTTAGATTCAAGGAGAGAAAGCGCTTGTTGGCGTTAGCGATGGTAAAGACCGGATTTTCCTCATCAGTGGCGGTGCAGCCGTAAGAGACCCCCACTTTTCGCCACTCGTCACCGGAGATACTCTCTACTTTGATAACCTCTGCGCCCAGAGATGCCAGATAGCGTCCGGCCAGGGGGATCGCTACATGGGTCCCCAACTCCACGACTTTGAGGCCGCTCAGAGGAAGTTGCAGGTCTTGGCTCATTGAAAATTCCCCTTTCATTCCATGATTCGGTCCGAAGTATTACCAGCTAATGTTAAAGGACTGCATGATCGCAATAAGAACCGCCATAGCGATAGCCAAATAAACCAGATATTTTTTCAGGATGCCTTTGGCCCAATCCACATATTCCAGCTTGCCAGCCGCTACGACGATGACGCAGTTGGAGGAGGCGGGCCAGAACCACTTGGCAATCCCGTCTCCGAATACCATTGCCAGTACGATGACCTGAGGATTGAAGCCCAGGAGCTGGGACAGAGACCCCAGGATCGGGGCCAGGATCACAGCTTTTGTCTGGAAGCCGCCCATGAAGAAGGTCATGAGCGCCACCACCAAAAAGGCGATGACGCCAACGAGCGGCAGTGGAACGCTTTGCAGCAGGCTGGCTAACAAGTGGACAAAGGGATCCATCAGGAAGGTCTCCTGCAAGAGCAGGATCACCGACTGGGCAAAGGCCAGCACAAGGGCGATAAAGGTGTATTCTGTTACGCCATCTGCGATGGACTGGCACATCTGGTTAATGGACTGCCCATCGATCAGCGCAGTGCCCAGACCCATAATAAAATAAATACCGCCCACATAGGAGAGTCCCCAGCCCCAGACAGTCGTGGCGTAGACCATAAAAATGATGGCAAGGACGAACCAGGCCACGATCAGTTTGCGGCGCGTGGTGAAGGCCAGGTCACTGTCATCAAATTCCTCGTCGGCGGCAGCGCCCTGGGCGACTTCAGCTTCATGCTTTTTGCGCTGGCGGCCGCCTTCCATGCACAGCCGCGCCGTACAGAGGATATAGAGCACGACCAGGCTGACAGCCCGGTAGCCCATGCCGGAGAGCGGGGCGATACCAAGCATTTCCTGAAGAAGAAGGGTAGAGCCAGAGTAGAGAAGGCCGGTTCCCCAGCCGACCAAAGTCGGCATAATCACCATTGCAGTTCCCAGATATTTATCATATCCCATCCGCTTGGCGATGAGGACGCCCATGGGAACAAACACGCCAGACTCCACGGACCACCCGAAAAAGGCTCCACACGCGGTAAAGAGGGTGGAAAGAAGGATGATGACAACATTATCTTTTCCATGTAGCTTTTTCAGGAGTGTGTTGACTAGGGCATCTACTGCTTTTGTCTTCCCGACTACGCTAAAGCTCCCCAGGCAGAAGAGCACAAAGACGATCGTGGTGATATTGCTGGCAAATCCCCGGGGAATGAGGTTGATGATATAAGATAGCGTGACAGGATTTCTGGGGACTGCGTGATAAGACTCCGCATCCAAAACGCTGTTTCCCAAGGCATCGGTGACATAATCGTACTGACCAGTAGGCGCGAAGAAGCTGAGAATCGAGATGACGGCGATCAATACCAAGAGAATAGCGAGTACATGCGGAGGGGATAACTTCTTCTTTTCTTTCGCCATAAGTGACCTTCCTCTCATAAATTGATCTCTGTAAAGGGAGCGAACAGAATCTCTTTGTCCCAGAGGCGGGATAAAATCCCAGCATATGCTCTAAAACAAAGTGATATTGGGCTCTCCTCCCGCTTTTCAAAGGGAAGGGGCCCACGGTCACCTCCTTTCACCATTAGCAGAATGCAAACTCTGTGCCAAACCGCGTACAACTGGAAAAGTGCAGTTTCAAAGTGGAAACCGGTGTAGTTTTTGCACAGATGTGCAAAAACTACACCGGTTGTGCAAAATCAGCAGTCCCCTATCCTCCTTTTAAGCCCATGAAACAGGCTGCGGGGAGAAAATATTTGTGGCAAACAGATTGGCGAGAATTTTGCAGGAGTGAGAAATATCACTACAAAAGGAGGAATCCATATGTCATTTCCAGAAACCATGCGGACCCCGTTTTCCCATTTCAAAGTTGAGGATGGTGTTGCCTATTTTATTTTCGACAATCCCAACGCAAAAAACGCAGTTGATGAGTTTATCTGCCAGGATATTTCAGACTGCACAAATTACTGTACAGAGCATGATGAAATCCGGGTCCTGGTCTTTAAGGGAAACAACGGATGTTTCTCTGCCGGAGGCGACATCAAATCCATGAAGGAGTGCATTGACCACCCAGAGACCCTGGAAGTCCCCATCACGGCGGGTGTCCGGCAGATGGGGCAGGCTGCATGGGATGTCCGCGCCTGCGCCAAGCCCACTGTGGCCTGGATGGAGGGCTCTGCCGCCGGTGCAGGACTGAGTATTGCGCTGGCCTGTGATTTCCGGATTGCGGATGAAGGCTGTAAAATGAACTTTGGATTTTCTAAAATCGGATATATTCCTGATATGGGGGCTACCTTTGCCTGTACAAGAATATTAGGGGTGGCATTGACTACTGAGCTGTTCCTTACAGGGCGCACCTTCACCGCAAAGGATGCGGCAGAGTGGCATTTGGTCACAAAGGCTGTTCCGCTGGAAGAGCTGGAGGCCGCCGCAATGAAAACGATCACCAAGCTGGCACAGGGGCCCACATTGGCCTATAATTATATCAAGACCTGCATCAACCGCGCCACGATGAGTGGCTA
>ERZ779866.2378-NODE-2378-length-17113-cov-3.618068_pt1 | contig 17113 bp, 11 predicted proteins | sample MGYA00511248_ERZ779866 | MGnify/ENA primary metagenome ERZ779866 (study PRJEB29588, sample SAMEA2155758) | human gut metagenome | biome: human gut; feature: human-associated habitat; material: faeces | place: Denmark | collected 2008/2010 ... | reverse complement strand
GACAGCTTCGATTGGATCAGGGATGTGCGGGACGATTCTCGGGGGCCCAGAAGCGGAATTTCTCATCGGGCACGAAATCGCCGACCTTGGAGGCGTCCTGTGCAATGGCGCAGGTGAAGCCGCTCTCCGCATTATACATCATCCAGACCTCGGGCACGACGTCGGCATAGCACACAGCCATCGGGACGATGTTGGTGTTTGTTGCAACGCCATAGAGGTAGACGGGCTTATCCGACGCAACAGGCGGAACGGTCGTGTACTTGACCAGTTCAAGGTCAAAGTCCAGAGGGCTGTCGCTCTTGCGCGAAAGGAACATGAAACGTGCTGCGTCCACGCCGACTTCGTTCAGCACCTCGGCCAATGTCACAAATTCGCCGGAGCGGGTGGACATGGCCACCTGTTCCCCTCCCCTCAGCAGATTCACAAGCTGAATGAGGGTCACACTGAAATCTTTGTCCGGGTCATGATTCATGGCGCTGATGGCAGCCTTCATGCGCGGGACATAGCCATGATGATCCGCGCCGAGTACATCAATCAGTTCTTCGTAGCCGCGCTGAAACTTGTTGGCATGATAAGCGATGTCTGAAGAAAAGTACGTCAGCAGGCCGTCGCTTTTGCGCAGTACACGATCCTTATCGTCTCCGAACCTCGTTGTGGCGAACCAGAGCGCGCCGTCCTTTTCATATGCCAGATTCCGATTTTTAAGATCTTCAAGTGTAGCTTCAACTTTTCCGGCGTCTACCAGACTTTTTTCCGAAAACCAGTTCTGATGGGAAACCCGAAAGGTGGACAGATCCTGCTTGATCCCATCCATAATGGAGTTCATGGCATACTGATAGCAGGCTTCCCTTGCCTCGTCTTCCGGCATGCCGGGCAAGGCCGGATTCTGCGTCAGCATTTCCTGCGCGATATCCCGGATATAGTCTCCATGATAGTAGTCTTCCGGCCAATCCACCGGAAGTCCGCACAGCTCCCGCATGCGCAGGTATACCGAAACACCGAGCAGCCTCATCTGCCGTCCTGCGTCATTGGTATAGTATTCGGTGGTGACTTCATACCCGGCAAAACGAAGCAGCCGGGCCATGGAGTCACCTACCGCCGCTCCACGTCCATGTCCGATGTGAAGAGGGCCTGTCGGGTTGGCGGATACAAATTCCAGCAATATCTTGCGGCCATTCCCCGTGCGCGATGCTCCGAAGTGCGCCCCTTCGGTTTCGACGTCCCGTACGCTCTCCTGCCAGAATGCGGGAGAGAAGGTGATGTTCAGGAAACCGGGGCCCGCTATTTCGGCGGAAACTTCTCCATGCATGCGGGCAGCAAGTTCGGCGGCAAGTTTATCCGCCAGCTGGCGCGGCGGCATTCCAGCCTGCTTCGTCAGCACCATGGCGAGGTTGGTGGCCAGATCTCCATGTTTTGCATCCTTGGGATGTTCCAGGATTGCCTTGGCAGGCCATTCCCAGCCGAAGTCAGTGACGATGGCATGAAGTTTGTCCTGTAAAAGAAGAATGTCGCGCATGGGAGCAGTATTCCTTTCTAGGGCGTTTTCCAGTTGAAAATGTCTGCGGTCGAACCCGGTGTTCTCTCCTGCAGATGTACGTTTCCTCCGGAGCTGCCCCGCGTATAATGAATTGTGACGGTCCGGACAGGAGGCGCTGGTTCGGAGCTTCAGCCGGCGGCTGAAGCGTGAGACTCTTTGTGGAGACGGAGAACAGGGAAGAGTGACTTCCGCTCGGTTTTGAATGAATTTCTCCGGATCAGATAGGTGTTGTTTTTATGCATGCCGGAATCCAGGGGCATGTCGGCTTTGGAATATCCTGTCAGGCAAAGGCGTCTGCCGCCTCTTTATTGGGGATATGCTCAGTGGTGTAGGAGCCGTCCGGTACGTTTGCCGCAACAAGGATGGGACGAACCATGCGGGTCAGCACCCCCTTGGGACCGAATTCGATCCAGCGGCGTACACCGTTTTTCCATTGGTTTGAAATGACGTCTATCCAGTATACGGAAGAAGTCATCTGCTTGCGCATGGCAGCGTGCAGCTGGTCCGCCGCTGTCAGAGCCTCGCCGGAGACATTGCAGTACACTGGGAATGCCGCGTCATGCCAGTCCATCTTGTCGAGCAGTCGGGAGAATTCGGTAGAGGCTTCCGCCATGAGAGGCGTATGGAATGCGCCACTTACGGCGAGGGGGATAGCCTTGCCCTTGTTTCCTTTCAACTGTTCCAGGAGCTCCTCGACAGCTTCCTTGTGACCACTGATCGCGAACTGTCCCGGCGTGTTGCGGTTGGCGACACGGACAAGCTTGCCTGTCTTTTCGCAGGCATTTTTTGCGGCGTCTTCCACCTCTTCCAGAGAGAGACGAAGAATGGCGTACATGGTACCCACATGCTCCGGATCCGCATCGGCCATCAGGCGGCCGCGCAGGGAAACAAGCTCAAGTACCTTGCTGATATCCAGCACTTTGGCAGCCGCCAGCGCGCTGAATTCGCCCAGACTGTGCCCCGCCGCGCAGGAGGGCGAGACGCGTTGAGAGACATAAAGCCAGAGAGCAAGATTAACCACCGTAATGGCGGGCTGGAGACAGCGCGTTTCCGCCATGAGTATTTCATCATCGCTTTCCCAGTATATGGCTCGCAGATTGAGGCCGCTGCATTGTTCGGCCTTTTTCCATAGTTCCATGGCTTCCGGAAAGCATTCCGCCAGGTTGCGCCCCATGCCGTTGGCCTGGGCACCCTGACCGGGAAAAAGCAGGGCGGTGGGAACGGTATTCATATGCATCACCCGTTAACAATACTTTATGAAGATAAAGCGCAGAGTATTACAGTCTCGCTGTACTCACAGCAAAACAACATTTCGTTTACAGGCACATCAATCGTATTGAACCGCGCTGAACTGCATCAGACGATCCCAGTTGTGGTGCGACTCAATGTAACGGAATGTTCCGGTTTTTGCCCGGATGGCGAGAGAGTGAGTGATGGCTCCACTTCCGGTATATTGCACGCCGCGCAGAAAATCGCCGCCGGAAATGCCGGTAGCGGCAAAAAAGGCATCGTCGGCACGGATGATGCTTTCCACGGAAAGTATCTCCCGCATGTCTACACCTGCCCGCTCGATATTTTCTTTTTCCACATAGGACTGGGGATCAAGGCGACACAGCATCTGACCGCCGACCCCCTTGATGGCACAGGCGGCGATGACGCCTTCCGGCGTACCTCCGGTTCCCATCATGACATCGACATCCGACCGGGGATCAGCGACCATCAGGGCTCCAGCCACATCTCCATCGGTATGGAGCTGAATGCGCGCGCCGGCGGAGCGGATATCTCCGATGAGTTTCGCGTGACGCGGCTTGTCCAGAACAAAAACCACAAGGTCGTTAATATCCTTCCCCAGTGCCTTTGCAATATGCCCGAGGTTGTCCTTTACCGGAGCGTCGATATCGATGACATTGCGCGCCTCGCGCCCCACGACGATTTTCTGCATGTAAAAGCTCGGGCCGGGATTGTACATGCAGCCCTTGCGGCAGACGCCAATCACGGAAATGGCATTGGGACGTCCATTGGCCAGAAGACGAGTACCTTCGACGGGATCCACGGCAACATCCACCGCCGGACCGTCTCCGTCCCCTACCTGCTCTCCATTGTAAAGCATGGGAGCCTTATCTTTTTCCCCTTCGCCGATAATGACGACTCCATCCAGTCCAAGGCTGTTGAAGGAGAGCCGCATGGCGTCCACCGCCGCGCCGTCGCCCGCTTCCTTGTCGCCTTTTCCCAGCCAGCGGGCTGCGGAAAGGGCTGCTGATTCCGTAACGCGGACTAGATCAAAGGCAAGATTCTTTTCCGGTGCCTGCATGACGATGCTCCAGTTCGGGTTCGGATATTCGCGAAACCCGGAATATGTTGTAAGGAGAAAATCCATGGCCATGGGCCATGCTCCATGCGTATCGCAATCGCATATGCCATTATAGCCAAGCGCTCCCGGCTCTTCAAGTGAAAAGCATCGGTTTTTTTGCGGAAAAGAGCTGAAGCCTTGACGCGCCGGGAGATACGGGAAGGTCCAAAACGGACAACCGGCTCCTACTGGAGGAACAGGTCGGGATCGGCGGGGAGTGCATCCCAGCGGACTTTGCCGGAACTTTTTCTGTATTTTCGAAGCAGGACATACAGGGCTCCGGTTCCGCCGTCTTCCCTCCGGGCGGTGCAGAAAGCCAGAATGATCCTGCGGAACGGCTCCTGCGTGAACCATTGCCGTATTTTGGCGCGGAGCACCGGATTTCCGTCCGGAGAATTAAGACCACGGCCGGTTACGACAAGCGCCGTGCGCACGCCTTTGTAGTAGGCATTTCTGAAAAAGCCGACCAGATGGTGAAAAGCCTGCTCACTGTTGAGGCCATGCAGATCAATATGAGCCTCCGGGCTGAACTGACCAGCCTGCAGCTTGCCCACAGTCAACAGATCAAGACCCACAACATGCCCTTCCATGAATTCGTCCGTACCGCTCAGAGCGAACTCCACCTTTCCGTCCACAATATCCTGCAGCGGATTGGACGCGGCGGAGGGGGGAGTGTCCTGCAGCGGAGGCTCCGGTCTGACGGCCCTGCCCCTGCCGGCGAGAGGCGTGATGCCGATCATGGCGGAAAAGAAAGTTCCGGCTTCGTCTTCCGAAGTATCCTCAGCAGGCTGTGGGACGGGGGGCGGGGAAACGGCAGGGATATGGCGCGGAGCGTCTTTTCCCTTCATCTCCGCTCCCGCCCCTTTCCTGATGGAATGTGCTGCGGGATGATTTCGGCTCCAGACCACAGACAGATTGGGGAATGCGGAACTTTCGCTGCTTTCCGCAGAATCCTTCTCTTTCCCGCTGGCATTGGCGGCGGGGAACGACATGGAAGAGGACGCCTCAGCGGGGCTGTCCGCTCCCGGGCGGAGACGCTGACGGCTCTTTGCTGCTCCGCTTTGCATGGGGCCGTGTTTTTCGTCCTTTTTTTCCCGGGGAAGGAGTTTTTCAACTCGGCTCATGGCCAGCATGAACAGTTCGTTTTCAGTATCAGCATCATTTTCTCTTCTCTCTGTTCCGCCTGTTCCGCAGAGAGAAGTTGTCCGGCGCTTTTTTCTTGCGTCGGGAAACCGGGAAGCTTTAAGCGCGGCGAAGGGATTGTCTGAATTTCTGCTCATTTTGGGGTCCAGGGTTAAAAATCAAGGCCGGGAACGGCGCTGTGCCCTGCCCGCCAGGGATGCTTGATTTCCTTCATCTCGGTAATCAGATCCACCTCTGGCGCGAGTGCGTCGGGAAATCCTCTGCCGGAAAGGACAAGATGGGTGTCGGTCTTTCTTGCCTGTTGAAGCAGAACTTCAATATCTTCTTCCTGCACGAGTTGTTTTCCCAGGGCATAGAGTATCTCGTCGGCAATAAGGATATCCACCTGCCCGAGTCGGCTTTTTGCCCAGTCAAGGGCACGGCGGGCTGCAGCCCGGTGTCTGGGACGCTCTTCTTCACGTCGGAAGAAGCCTTCACCGGGGGCAAGGAAGTTCCCGCCAAGCAAGTTCCGGAGAAACGCCTGCTCGCCTGCTTCCCCATCGCGTTTCATGAACTGAACAAAGGCAACGCGCATTCCTCTTCCGTATGCGCGCACGGCCTGCCCAAGACAGGCGGAGGTTTTGCCCTTGCCGTTTCCTGTATAGACGTAAATCACAGAGTTTCTCCGTTTGAGCGGGCAGAATGACCTTGCCATATTCCGGAAAGGCGCAGACCGCAGCGCGGGCAGATTCCTTTCGGAGAGAGGACGCTCACGCGGAACCCCTCGCGCCGGACGGCTGTTTCTCCGCAGGCAGGACATGACGTATGGTTGCCGCCGTTTTTCACATTGCCGACATAAACATGGTGCAGCCCCGCCCGAATACCGATTTCCCGGGCATGTTTCAGCAGTTCCTGGGGAGTGGAAGGAGTGCCGGACATAAAGCGCGACGGAAAGAAGGCTGAGATATGCCAGGGAGTATCCGCTCCGAGGCGGTCATGAATAAAGCCGGCAACCCGGGAACACTCTTCGGAAGAGTCGTTGACGCCGGGTATGAGCAGGGTCGTGATTTCCAGCCACCAGCCTATTCTGCGCATGCGGACGAGGTTATCCAGCACGCCCGCCAGCCGCGCCCCGCAGAAACGGCGATATCTGTCTTCGGAAAATCCCTTCAGATCTATGTTGGCCGCGTCGATAAACGGCGCGAGCGCTTCAAGGCAGGCCGGACTCTGATACCCGTTGCTGACCATGACGCGTCCGAGCCCTGCGGCTCCTGCCTGCTCGGCACAGGAGCGCGCCAGCTCGAAAAAGACGGTTGGTTCGGTATAGGTAAAGGCGATGCTGGAACAACCCAGTTCCCGCGCCGTCCGGACAAGTCCATCCGGCGAGATCTCTGTGCCGCGCCGACACAGGGCCGTCCTTTGTTCCAGATCGGCAGGCTGAAACTGGTGCTGCGCGAAAATGGGCGGACGGGAGATTTCACAGTTCTGACACCAGGCGCAATCGAAATTGCAGCCGAAAGTGCCCAGAGAGAGGGTCAGGCTGCCTGGAAGGTAATGGTACAGAGGCTTTTTTTCAATAGGATCGGCGTGAAGGGCAGCAGCACGGCGATCTACAAGCGTAAATATTTCCGGGTGACCGTCTTTTGCCGCCTTGCAGCCGCGTACGCCGCATATGCCCCATTCTCCGGCGCGGAGGCGGCAAAAATGCCGGCACAACAGGCATTGGGCATGTTTATCCGGCAGTGCCCGCCACAGAAGGGCCTGACTGCTCATTGAGCGCTCCCCCGAGGCTCGGGGCGGGGAAAGGCGGGTTCCCCCGGTACGGGAATCCTGATTTCCGGCGCGATGATGAGCGGAAAAACGTCCTGACTACGTTGATTTTCCTGAAGATCCGGCTTGGCAATGACGCCGGATACCCATTCGCCGAGTTCCCTGTCATAATAGTGATAAATGCCGGAAGGCCCGGTGTCCATTGTGATGTCCTGACGCGGGGAAGAAGCGTTCTCGTTTTCTTCCCCTGAAACAGGGGCGCTGGCAATCAGGGCAGCAAAAATGACGGGGAAGGAAACTGCACACAAGGAAAATCTTTTTTGCATGGTAGGGCTCCATCCGACCTATTGGCAAAAGGGCTGGAAGCGTCTATTAACACCACGAACCGCAACTTAAGGAGTCATGCTTCATGAGCTCGTCCCGTTCTCAAGCATATACTGATGCAGGGGTCAATATCAATGCCGGCAATGAGCTGGTTTCCCGCATAAAATCGCTGGTTGCTTCCACCCGCATCCCGGGTGTCGTATCCGACATCGGGGGATTCGGAGGGTTGTTCCGGCCCGAGCTTGAGGGCATGAAAACGCCGGTACTTGTTTCTTCCACCGACGGTGTGGGGACAAAACTCAAGCTTGCCGCGCTGTTCGACAGGCACGATACTGTAGGTATCGATCTTGTGGCCATGAGCGTCAACGATATTCTGGTTCAAGGGGCGAAACCGTTGTTCTTTCTTGATTATTTCGCCACCGGAGAACTGAATGTCGAACAGGCCGAGGCCGACAACGACCAACCCCATGACCGCGCCGCTGCGGAAAGCTACGCGCAGTCCTTTGTTCAGGGAGTTACGGGCAGCGTTGGCTGTACGTGCCGATGCGTAGGTAGCCGTTTTCATGCCCAAAAAGCCGGAAAGTCCGGAGAAAAAACCACCGGTGAGGAAGGCTATCGGTACCCATGAGTTTTGCAGGTTGAAGCCGTAGGCCATGACCGAAAACAGCACGACGAGTGCCAGAAAGACCAGTCCCACGATTTTGTACTGTTGTTTCAGGTACGACATGGCACCTTGGCGCACATGCGAGGCGATTTTCTGCATGGCCGGTGTGCCTTCACTCTCTCTCATCATCTGGCGGTAGAAGTACCAAGCCAGCAGCAATGCCAACAAGGATGATACGGGAATCATCCAAAACAGGAGATGCTCCATAGTAAAATGTGTTTTTGAGTTAACGATATGTTATTGTCGTGGGCTAAGGTAGTGAAAAGCGGGGTTCGGACAAAGAAAACTCTGTTAAAAAAGCACTTGGTTTGATTTTATGGATGAATAGGGGGAGTTGGAAATAAAAAGAACCGTTTGCATGCTTGGTAGGGCGTGCAAACGGTTGCTTCCAATAATAGTGGTGAAGGGCTTTACTTCTTCAACTTGGCCAAACTTTCTTTCAAAGCCGCGATTTTGCTTTCGGCATCGGCTTGTTTCTTGCGTTCCATTTCCACCACGGCAGTGGGGGCGTTGGCTACGAAACGTTCGTTGGAAAGCTTTTTCAAGACACCTGCAAGGAAGCCTTCCAAGTGTTTCAGTTCGGCTTCTTGTTTGGCGATTTCCGCTTCCACGTCTATCAGGTTGCCCAACGGTACGGCATATTCCGTCGTGCCCACCATGAACGAAGCCGTGCCTTCGCCTTTCTGTACCACAGTGTTGACGGCACTCAGATTGCCCATTTTCTTGATGACACCTTCAAAGTCTGCTTCCGGATTCCCGCCCACGACTTCCAATGTCAATGCCTCTTTCGGGGCGATGTTCTTTTGGTTGCGTACGGTACGCACGCCGGCCACGATGCTTTTTACGTTTTCGACATGGGAGATAAGTGTGGCATCGTCTTCCGTAGGTGCAGCGGTGTGGAGCGGTGAAATCATGATGCTCTCACCCGGCAGGCGGTCATAGATGTGTTGCCAAAGTTCTTCGGTGATGAAAGGCATGAACGGGTGCAGGAGTTTCAACAGCGTGTCGAAGAACGACAAGGTCTGTTCGTACGTCTTGTTGTCGATGGGCTGTCCGTAAGCCGGTTTGACCATTTCGAGGTACCAACTGGAGAACTCGTCCCAGAACAGCTTGTACACGGCCATGAGGGCCTCGCTCAGACGGTACTTTTTGAACAAGTCTGCCACTTCCCTTGCTGTGGTTCTCAGCATGGCATCGAACCAACGTGTGGCGATGGCTGCCGTTTCCGGTTGCGCGATGTTGGCCGTCTGCCAGCCTTTCACGAGGCGGAAGGCGTTCCATATCTTGTTGTTGAAGTTGCGGCCTTGCTCGCAGAGTGCGTCGTCGAACAGGATGTCGTTACCTGCCGGGGCGGACAGCATCATTCCCATACGTACGCCGTCAGCACCGTATCGTTCTATCAAATCGAGCGGGTCGGGGCTGTTACCCAACGACTTACTCATCTTGCGTCCTAATTTGTCGCGCACGATGCCGGTGAAGTACACGTTCTTGAACGGCATCTTCCCTTCGTATTCGTAGCCTGCCATGATCATGCGCGCTACCCAGAAGAAGATGATGTCCGGACCCGTTACGAGGTCGGACGTGGGGTAATAGTAGTTGAGTTCTTCGTTGCCCGGATGGTTGATGCCGTCGAACAGCGAAATCGGCCATAACCAACTGGAGAACCAAGTGTCCAATGCGTCCTCGTCCTGACGTAGGTCGGATGCAGTCAGGTTGGTGTCACCGGTCTTCTCCTTGGCCAGTTCGAGTGCTTTTTCGGCGGTCTCGGCCACCACGAATCCGCCTTGCGGAAGGTAGTAGGCCGGGATGCGGTGTCCCCACCACAGCTGTCGGCTTATGCACCAGTCTTTGATGTTCTCCATCCAGTGACGGTAAGTGTTTTTGTATTTGGCCGGATAGAACTTGATTTCGTCCTTCATCACCGGCTCCAAAGCGATTTGCGCCAAGTGTTCCATCTTCAGGAACCATTGCATGGAAAGCTTCGGTTCGATGGGCACGTTGGTGCGTTCGGAGAAGCCCACCTTGTTGGTATAGTCTTCCACTTTCTCCAACAATCCTGCTTTTTCCAAGTCGATGCAGATTTGCCTGCGCACGTCGAAACGGTCCATGCCCACGTACATCCCGGCAGCCTCGCTGATCGTGCCGTTGTCGTTGAAGATGTCGATGGAAGGCAGGTTGTATTTCTCGCCCAACATATAGTCGTTCACGTCGTGTGCCGGTGTCACCTTCAGGCAACCCGTTCCGAACTCGATGTCCACATAGTCGTCTTCGATGACGGGGATGCTGCGGCCTACCAGAGGCACAATCACCTTTTGTCCTTTCAGCCACGTGTTCTTCGGGTCGTTCGGGTTGATACACATCGCCGTGTCGCCCATGATGGTTTCGGGGCGCGTGGTGGCTACCACGGCATAGCGTCCGCTTCCGTCCGGTTGGCCGTTTTCATTGGCTACCATATATTTCAGATAGTACAGCTTGCTGTGTTCTTCCTTGTAAATCACCTCTTCGTCCGAGAGGGCTGTCAGGGCTTTCGGATCCCAGTTCACCATGCGCACGCCACGGTAAATCAATCCTTTGTCGTACAGGTCGCAGAATACCTTGATGACGCTTTCGCTCCGTTTCTCATCCATGGTGAAGGCCGTGCGGTCCCAATCGCAACTGGCTCCCAGTTTACGCAACTGTTTCAGGATAATGCCACCGTGTTCGTCCGTCCATTCCCAGGCATATTTCAGGAACTCTTCGCGGGTGAGGTCAGTCTTCTTGATGCCCTTTTCCGCCAAACGGTTTACCACCTTGGCTTCGGTGGCGATGGAAGCATGGTCGGTACCCGGCACCCAACAAGCGTTTTTACCATCCATACGGGCGCGGCGCACGAGGATGTCCTGAATGGTTTCGTTGAGCACGTGCCCCATGTGGAGCACCCCCGTCACGTTGGGGGGCGGGATGACTACCGTATAAGGTTCTCGTCCGTCGGGTTTAGAACTGAAAAGCTTGTGGTCGAGCCAGTATTGGTACCATTTGCCCTCTACGTCGGCCGGATTGTATTTACTTGCTAATTCCATTGTATATAACGTTTTTATGTATTTCTTTTTAGGACTTGCAAAGTTACATAAAAAAGGTTATATATGCCGGAGTTTGGGACAATTAAATTATATGTTTCGTTTGAAAGCTCGGTTGGAAAAATGCTGCTTAATAAGAGCGGAAAGATGGCGGTTACAGAAGAATGTGCTAACTTTGTGACTGTAATAAACTAAAGAATAAGAAATGGAAAAACAAGGGAAAAACTTAACAGGCCGTAGGGAGGTGGTTATACCGCATTTGCTCCGTCATGAAAAGTTGTATCTTGCCGTATACCGATATTTAACGACAAGGTGGTTCCGCTATACGGTCTTGTTTTTCATTGTCGGGGCGATTTTCTCCGTGATTTACAGTTCTTTCGACTCTTCTGCGCCCTACCGATTACAATTATACAGCTTTTGTTATTTGGCCTCCTTCGTCTTTACGGTCGAATATGTGTTGCGCATCATAGCAGCTCCTGTCCAATATCGTCAGTATCGTGCTTGGCGTTCCCGTTTCAGGTATTTGTTTTCGTTTTATGGTTTGATAGATTTTGTGGCTGTCATCCCTTTTCTCATCATTTACCTGTATCGGGAGACCATCTTTGTACATTTGGCGGTACTGGCCTACATCTTAATGATTTTTAAGTTGATACGCTATTCCCGCTCGTTCCAACTTATCGGACGTGTGTTGCAGATGGTGAAGGATGAATTGATAACGGCTTGTACGGCTTGTGGCATCCTCTTAGGGTTTTCGGGCATCCTGATGTACTATATCGAACACGAGGCACAACCCGAAGCCTTTGCCAATATCGGCGACGGTTTTTGGTGGGCTGTGGTGACGTTCACCACCGTGGGTTATGGGGATGTCTATCCGGTTACGGCATTGGGACGGTTGCTGAGCGGTGTGATTTGTATGGTAGGCATTGCGATGATAGCCATTTCCACTGGTCTTATATCTTCGGCTTTCATGAGTTTGATTCAAGAAAAGAAACGGAAGGAGGAAGAAGAACACAAAAACTGATTTCCGGAAAAGGGAAGGATGATAGCCCCGTCCCCCGTTTTTCCGATGAGAGGCATCGGGAAACGGGGGACGGGACTGTAAAGGTGATTTTACTTCCAACCTCCGCCGAGGGCTTTATAGAGGTTGATAATCATCAGCTGTTTGTTGCACACGGCGTTGCTCAACGACACTTGGGCGTCGAAGTAGTTACGTTGGGCGTCCAGAAGGTCTAGGTAACCGATGACCCCGTTGATGTATTGCAGTTGTGCCAACTCCACTGCCGTGCGCGAAGCTTCGGCCAGTTGGCGGCGCGACTCGTAGATGTCTTTTATTTTGTTGAAGTTGATGATGGCGTCATGTGTCTCCTTGAAGGCTGTGAGCACTGTTTGCTCATATTCGGCCACGGCACCTTCGTAAGCGGCTCGTTTCGCTTTCAGGGCTGCACGGTTTTTGCCCATGGCAAAGAGGGGGCTCAGTAAGTTGCCTGCAAGGTAGGAGTAGGGCGATTTCAGGAAATCCCGAAGCGTTTCGCTTTCCGTACCTAATGTGGCGGTCAGTGCCAGGCGGGGGAACATGTTGGTGTAAGCCAATCCAACTTCGGCATGGGCTGCCATCAGCTCCCGTTCGGCTTTCCGTATGTCGGGGCGTCGTTCCAGAAGCGTGGAGGGCAACCCCAAAGGAAGAGCGTCGGGCAACTGTATTTCTTCGGGTAGGATGTTGCGGTTTACGGCGTAGGGGAAATCACCAGTCAAGAGTGCGATTTCGCTTTCTTTCAGGGAAATCCTGCGTTCCAGGTCTGGTACCATTGTGGCCGTCTTGGCCAATTCCACTTTAGCTTGTTGGAATACGATTTCGGAGGTCAGCCCACCCTTGAAACGGATTTCTGCCAACCGTACGCCTTCTCGCCGAGCTTCCAACGTACGGCGCACGATGGCCAGTTCGTTGTCCAACGCCATCAGTTCGAAGTAAGACTGTGCCACCTGTGCCACCAACCCCATTTTTACGGCCCGGCAGTTTTCCACCGAAGCCAGAAATTCCGCCGTGCTGCGGTCGCGTGCCCAACGGAGGTTGCCCCACAAGTCAAGTTCCCAAGAAATGGAAGCGGTAAGGCTGAGTTCCGAGTCGGCATCGAAATTGTCACCGCCGTAGTTTGTCGTTTCACGATTGCCGTTCAGGCGAGCGGTGGCTTGTGGAAACATGTTCGCAAAGTCGACACGTTTCAGGGCTGCCAATTCATTCATTCGTGCCGATGCTATTTTCAGGTCTTTATTGTACGTGAGTGCCCGGTGAATCAGCTGTTGAAGGGTAGTGTCGTTATAAAGTTTCCACCACGAGAGGTCGCCTATGGATGCCGTGTCTTGCGTAAGCGTGTCGAGCCGGGCGGGCAAGGGCATATCCGGACGGGTATAGGATTTGCCGATTTGGCAGGATGACAGTCCCGTGCCGGCTGCCAATAAGATGAGTCCGGCACCGGAAAGGCGTTTGCGGTTGAATTTGCCTTTGGCTTTGTATATCAGCACAAAGAAGAACGGTACCAACAGGATGCCGACCGATACGGCCACTATCATACCGAAGAATACGCCCGTGCCGATGGCTTGGCGGCTGGCCGAGCCGGGACCGCTGGCCACTACCATGGGCAACATGCCCAAAATGAAGGCCAGTGAAGTCATGAGGATGGGACGGAAACGCAGGCGTGCCGCATGGAGGGTCGAGGCTACCAAGTCACCGCCACGATCTACTTCGTCTTTGGCAAATTCGACAATCAGGATGGCGTTTTTTGCGGCCAGTCCGACCAACATCACCAGTCCGATTTGGAAATAAATGTCGTTTTCCAACCCACAAAGCGTGATGCCAAGGTATGCACCGAGGGCGGCTACCGGCAGGGACAGCAGTACGGCGATGGGTACCATCCAACTCTCATACAAGGCTGCAAGGAACAGGAAAACGAAGATGAACACGAGCATCAGCACGAGGCCGGTCTGCCCGCCCGCTTGTTTTTCCTGATAGGACAGTCCGCTCCATTCCACGCCGATGTTGTCGGGCAGATGCTCGCGGGCTACCTGTTCGATGACTTCCATGGCTTGTCCTGAACTGTAACCGTCGGCGGCGTCTCCTCGGATAATGGCACTGTTGAACATGTTGAAACGTTTGATGCTGCCCGGCCCCGTCGTATAGGAAGTCGTACCTAAGGAGGTCAGTGGTATCATGGCTTTGTTGCTTCCGCGTACGAAAAACAAATTGATGTTTTCGGGATGCTCACGGTAGTCGGCTTCAGCCTGTATGTACACGCGGTAGATACGGTTGAACATGTTGAAGTCGTTGACGTAGACCGACCCGGTATAGGCTTTCATCGTGGAGAAAACGTCGGCCATTGGTACGCCGGACAGTTTCACCTTGTCGCGGTCCACATCGAAATAAAGCTGCGGAATCTCGGCCTGGAGGGAAGATGAAAGTCCCGACAGTTCCTTGCGTTGCGCCGCATAATATAATAAGGTGTCGGTGGCCTGTACGAGGTTCTCGAATGTGGCATCGCCACGCGCCTCCAGTTGCATCTCAAAGCCGCCCGATGAACCCAACCCGGGAATGACCGGAGGGGTGGACAGGTAGACTTTGCATTCGGGGTATTCCTTAAAATGCGTTTTGACCTCGGCCATGACTTCATCAATCGTGGTCTTGTCCCGTTCCTCCCATGGTTTCAGGATGACGGTCAGTTCGCTACGCGCTTGGCTCGTACCTACGCGGGGGCTGCTTCCGGTTACGTTTTGTACGTATTCCACAGCCGGGTTCTCCATCAGGTAACGGATGGCACGTTCGGTCACGTTCCGTGTACGTTCGAGTGTGGCTCCTTCCGGAAGCTCCAGTTCCACCTTGAAATATCCTTGGTCTTCTACCGGGAGGAAACTGGTCGGCACCATACGGTGAAGGACGAAAGTCAGCCCGATGACCAGGCAAAAACTCAGAATGATTCGTTTAGGATGTATCAAGACTTTTTGGATTCCTTGGATGTATTTGTGGTTTCCGACGGACAACCATTCGTTGATTTTGCGGAAAACGATGTTTTTAGGTTTGTTCGGGTCGGCCGGTTTCAGGATGAGCGAGCACATGACCGGACTTAGCGTCAGGGCCACTACGGTGGAAATCAGTACCGATACCACAATCGTTACGGTGAACTGGCGGTAGAGTTGTCCCGTGATGCCCGGCAGGAAGCTTACTGGCACGAACACGGCTGCCAATACCAATGATGTGGCTATCAGGGCACCGGCCAGTCCTGTCATGGCTTTCTTTGTGGCTTCGTATGCGCCGAGATGTTCTTCTTCCATGATGCGTTCCACGTTCTCTACCACGACGATAGCGTCGTCCACCACAATACCGATGGCCAAAATCAGTCCCAACAAAGTCAACATGTTAAGCGAGAATCCGAATATCAGCATGAAGCCGAAAGTTCCGATAAGGGAAATCGGTACGGCCACGACGGGTATCAGCGTGGCACGCCAACTTTGCAGGGAAAGGAAAACTACGAAAATCACCAATACCAATGCTTCGAAGAGCGTCTTGTACACTTCGTGGATGGATTCCGAAATGTAAGTCGTCATGTCGAACGGAATCTCATATTCCAGTCCTTCCGGAAAGTTCTTGCTGATTTCGTCCATGGCCTTTTTCACGTTCTCTGCCACTTCCATGGCATTTGCTCCCGGTAGCATGTAAATGCCGAGTACGGCAGCATTCCCTCCGTTGATACCGCTTTCCGTGTTGTAAGACTGGGCTTCGAGCGAGATGCGTGCCACGTCGCGCAGCCGGATGAGCGAGCCATCTGCATCGGCACGGAGCACGATTTCCTCGAATTGGCTGACGGTAGAGAGCCGCCCTTTGGTAGAGATAGGGATGGTGATGTCCAAACCTTCTATGGGTTGCTGCCCGAGTACGCCTGCTGCGGATTCGCGGTTTTGGTCTTTTAAGGCGTTCTGCACGTCCTGTACCGTCAGGCCGAAGTTGGCCAACTTGTCCGGTTGAACCCATATCTGCATGGCGTAATAGCGGCTTCCGATGGTCGACACACGGCCTACACCCGGTATGCGTCGCAATACGTCGAGCACATTGATGGTGGCAAAGTTGCTCAGATAGATTTCATCGAATTTCGGGTCGTCGGAAGTCAGGCATAAGGTCATGAGTTGGCTGGGAGCCTGTTTCTCCACGGAGATTCCGTTTTGTATCACCTCGGCAGGCAGACGTGATTCTGCCAGTTTCACGCGGTTCTGTATTTCTACAGCCGCCAAGTCGGGGTCGGCCGAGATGTCGAACGTAACCGTGGCGGAAAAACCTCCGGAATTGGAACTACTGGATTCCATATACAGCATGCCCGGTGTTCCGTTCAGTTCCTGTTCGATGGGGGTGGCTACGGCCTGCGATACCGTCAGCGCACTGGCTCCCGGGTAGGATGCGCTGATCTTGACTACCGGAGGCGTAATTTGAGGATATTGGTCAATGGGCAATAAGGTCAGACCTATGAATCCCACGATGACAATCAGTATGGAGATGACCATCGAGAACACCGGACGGTCAATGAAATAAGTCACTTTCATGGGCTTTCTCGCTTATTTGGCAGTTGTCGTTTGCTGTTTCTTTTCGTTTGTCTCAGCCGAAGCTACGTGCACTTTCATGCCGGGGTTCAGCTTATGGTAACCTTCGGTGACAAGCTGTTCGTTCGGAACCAGACCGCGTTCCACTACGACGTGGTTCCCGAATTCCGGTCCTAATTCGATGAAACGCCGTTCTACGGTGGAGTCTTTACGCATGACAAAGACGTATGCCCCACCTTTTTCAATAATAAGTGCTTTTTGTGGGACTACCGTGGCGTTCTCGCGGACGTCGAGCAGGGCTTTGACTTTTGTGAACTGTCCCGGCAACAGCACGTGGTCCGGATTAGGCATTTCCGCACGTACGGAGAAGGTGCCGGTCCGAGGGTCTACTTGGGGTTCCGCAAAGTCCACCAATCCCTTGAAAGGATAGGTCGTATTGTCCGGCAAAGTAATGGTGACGGTAGGCTGCCAAGAGCGGTTCTGGTCTTTTTGTCCTATATTTACGTTACGTTCCTTACTTTTGAGGTAGTCGAGGGCGGTCATGCTGAAGTCCACCAGTACCGTATCGCTCTTGACGATAGTAGCCAGCAGCGATTTACCGCCACTGCCCACCAAAGTACCCAAGTCTACATGCCGTTCGCTGATATGGCCGGAGATGGGGGAACGCACGATGGTGTAGCCCAGCTCTTGTTCCGCCTGGTCTAAATCGGCTT
>ERZ779866.2371-NODE-2371-length-17129-cov-6.664226_pt1 | contig 17129 bp, 12 predicted proteins | sample MGYA00511248_ERZ779866 | MGnify/ENA primary metagenome ERZ779866 (study PRJEB29588, sample SAMEA2155758) | human gut metagenome | biome: human gut; feature: human-associated habitat; material: faeces | place: Denmark | collected 2008/2010 ... | reverse complement strand
ACTTCTCCGCTGCCGGTGCGGAAGGTTTTGCTTACCTTCTCCAACTTTATCATGTGTATTTTTCTCCTTTCGGCAATAAAAAAAGCTTCCGTCCTGCTGCATATTCATGCACATTAGGACGAAAGCGTAAATTCGTGGTACCACCTAAATTCATCTGCTCCTCACGAAGCAAACCTCAACAAGTACGGCCGTCAAATAACGGATTATACTCTGGCACTGTAACGGGTGCACCCGTTATGATCTAACTTCATCAGCTCGACCATACGACTCCAAGACCATCTTCATCAACATATCCCTGCTTCCTTCACACCAACCGGAAACTCTCTGAAAGGTATTTTGCCAACTACTCTTCTCTTCCACGTCTTTGTTCTTTTTGAAAAGTTGTTCCTATTGTAATGCCGTTTTTTTCATTTGTCAATGGTTTTTTATTATTTTTTTGCATGTTTTTTTATTCACCCGAAGCAAGATTTCATTCACACCTGAATTTCCGCCGTTTCCATGATTTTATACTCCGCATTGCCCAACAGATCTCTTTTGCCATAATCAAAGAGCACCGCCTTTTGCTTCTCATCACCGAAAACTTCCAGATGGGTCTGACGGAGGGCTTCCTTGTTGCTCTTGTAATGGGGCAAACACTTCTGCCACAAATCCGGATTGCCATAAAAAGCAAAAACCTTGTCATGCCACTGTTCTTCATTGGTGACAGTCAGCCACGCAGGCAGTTTTTTGGGCTTTTCATGGAGAGCAATATCGAACTTCATTTCCCACTGCAATTTCTGTTTTTCCACTTTCGGATTTTGTTCCACAAACCGCCATAACGCATCAAACAGCCCCATTTTGGACAACCCCAGATAATGGTAATTCTCCGCCACCCAGAACTGGGACAATGCCTCAAAAAAGGCAAAGGGACTTTCATAGAGCGGTACCAGATATGCAAGAGTATGCAAAAATCTTCCGCTGTTGTAATAAGTTTCCACCATTTCTTCCACATATTTCAGACGCAAAGTATCCGCAAAAGGCAGTTCATGGGTGGTCAGCACTTCATAAGGTGCTGTGTCATGATAAACAATTTCAAACTCCTTCTGTTTCTGATGGAGCATGGAGCCTTTCAATACCTTCAAAAATCCCAATTGCAGCTGTTCCGGCTGGAGGGCATACACGTCATTGAAAGAACGCCCGAAAGAGTCATAATCCTCATAGGGCAGACCTGCAATCAAATCCAAATGCTGATGGATATTCCCGCCGTCTTTGATCTGCTGCACGATTTCCGACAGCGCCGCAAAATCTACATTACGGTTGATGGCACGAATGGTCTGAGGATTGGTAGACTGCACACCAATTTCAAACTGAAACAGCCCTTTCCGTACAGTTTTCAGGAAATCAATGGTTTCCTGATCGATCAAATCCGCTGTAATTTCAAAATGGAAATTGGTAACACCGTTGTCATGTTCATGGAGATATTTCCAGATTGCCATGGCATGACTTTTTTTACAGTTAAAAGTGCGGTCGATGAATTTCACCTGTGGTACATTCTTGTCTAAAAATTTCTGCAAATCCGGCAGCACCTTATCCAGCGGCACAAACCGCACACCATTTTCCACAGAAGACAGACAGTATCCGCAATGATAAGGACATCCTCTGGAAGATTCGTAATAAATGATCTGATTCTGCACATCGCTGAAATCTTCTTCATAAGGAAATGGCAGAAGTGCCAAATCCATGGGATGCATCTGAGGTGTAGAAAAAATCTCTTCTCCCTGCCGATAAGTCAGGCTTTCGATTTCCCCCAATGTTGCGGGATTTCCCGTATCCAGGTGTTCCAGATATTTTGTAAAAACAAGCTCCCCTTCCCCACGCATGACAAAATCCACCGCAGGATTTTCCCGGAGAAAGGTTTCGCTTTCGTAGCTGACTTCCGGGCCGCCGAAACCAATGACACAGTCCGGCATGATCTTTTTCAGAATAGGACAAAGCTGCCGCAGCATCTCCACATTCCAGATATAGCAGGAAAACAGCACCACATCAGGCTGTTTGCGGAACAGTTCCTCGGCAATGAAATCCAGCCGCTGGTTGATGGTAAATTCCATGGTTTCCACATGATGTTTCTGGTTATTATTTTGAAAACGGGACAGATAACGCAATGCCAGATTGGAATGGATGTATTTTGCGTTCAACGCCGCTAAAATGACTTTTTTCAAAAAAATTCCTCTTTTCTTTCCGATTTTCTTTCATTCTAAGCCAAAACCAGTCAAATGGCAAATGAAAAGCTAGTTTCTTCTTTTATATAAGCAAATGTGCTCCACCAACCATAGAATCCTCTGCCTTGGGGCACCTGTCTCTATTCATTTGTCATACAAACCACCCCTCCCGTATCATGCATCAATAATTATTTCTTATGACAAAATTTATTATTTTTATACAATAATTAGAAAAATTTTCCATTTTCTCTTTTCGCTTCCTCCATTATTTACCCAAACCTCCACGGTTTGTATGAAATACCATTTAGTGGTTTTCTATACACATTTTGTTTTTGTATTACCCTTTATACATACTTTGCATATTTTCACTCACTAAAATCTTTTTCACTTTTCCAAAATACCTGTTTTTCAAATATCCTAGAAAAACCATAGTATTTTAGTTGTTTGTATGCTATACTGTCAACCAATGCATCCACTTTGTGAGAATCAGACGATGCAAAAAAAATTTTCGAGTAAATCAAAAAAGGAAGAGAGATATTTTTTATGAAGAAAAATGCACTGCCCTACCTTGTACTGGCAGCGGTCATGGCGAGCAGTTCCGTTCCCAGTGTTTATGCCGAAGAAACCGTAAACGATACAGTTTCTGCACAGGGACCAGAAGATGCAGCCGATACTGAAACACCGTCTGACGCACCTGAAACAGATGCCACAAAATCTGATGACAATGCTAACACAGAACCTTCCACACCTGAAGGCGACGGTGAACATAATCAGGAGCAGGAAAGCGGAAAAGAAGAAACACCAGAAAATCCTGCTGCGGAAACTCCAGAAGAAACACCCGTAGTTCCTCCTGTTGAAGGAGGCGAAGAAACTGCGGCTCCTTCCGAAGACGTAAAAGACGAGGAAGAAAAACAGGGAGAAGTAAAAGAGGAAGAAACCGAAGAAGAAAAGCCCGTGCTTTCCTTAACAGCCGTAGACAGCACCAGCACCATTTCCGTTCGTATCCATATGGATTATCCTCTGACAAAAGAAACCGTGGAAAAACAGAATATCCAGATGTCTGTTTCCAATTCTTATACAAGAGAAGAAGTGCCCGCATCCATTTCTTATACTTATCTGGATGAAACCGGTAATGAATGCGGCGATGATGATCTGGTAACAGCCATCGACATCGTTGCTTCCGATCTGCCCGCCGGCACTGCGGACAGCGTATACCGCATTGCAGTGACAGGTGACGGTTACCGCACTTATACATATAATGAACTTTCTCTGGAAGAATACGCAAAAATCATTACCATCGGTACCAAAGAAAGCACATTCACACTTGGGGATGTGAATGGCGACGGCAGCGTAAATCAGGAAGATCAGCAGCTGGTAGAAGCAGCTCTGGACACTGATAACGACGCTTATGACCTGAACAAAGACAGCACTGTCAACATTGTGGATATTTCCTATGTAAACCGCGGCATGATGGTACAGGGTACCGGCAAAGCCGTTGCACAGAATGGTGCTATGGTATCTCGCGCCATTGTACAAAACATCGACGTTGACAAAACAGACCTGTCTGAAGTAGAAATTGCCGATGACAAAAACATTGCTGACCTGTTTACAGAAACAGAAGCCATTACATTCAGCAAAAAAGATTCCGGCGAAATTTCTCCCGAAGCACCTCTGGAAATCCCCATCGCCTTTAACGAAGGCGTTGCCATGAGCGAAGTACAAATTGCCACCCCCGCAAACGGCGGCATTGAATACTTCAATCTGGTTCTGGAAGTAGAAGAAGACGGCAAAGTTGTGACCGAAACCATTCCTTACGGCAAACTGACTGTTGCAGCCCGTTCTGCCCGTGACGCGAAAACGTACTGGTGGTAAATCTGGGTTCCAGAAAAGTCGTAAAGAAAATCACCATTCAGGTTACTAAAACAGAAGATAATGAAACTGCTGTCATCAAACAGGTTGCTTTTGTAGAAAGCACACTGACAAAAGCACCGGAAGCAGAAGCGGCAAAACCTCAGAATGTTTCCGCAACTGCCGGCGCAAAGAGCGTATCCCTTTCCTGGGATGCCATGGCAAACGTAACAGGCTATAAAGTTTACTATGGCACCACACAGAACGGCATGACACAGGTTCAGACCACAGAAAATAACCGCATCACCATCAGCGGTTTGGAAAATCTGAAAAAATATTATTTCGTAGTCGTAGGTACCAGCGGTGAATGGGAAAGTGCAACTTCCGCAATCGTATCCGCAACACCCCTTCCCGACAGCAGACCTGTGGCACCTACCACTTTGCAGGTGACTTCTATGGATTCCGCTCTGCGTTTCAGCTGGGCAAAATCCGAAAATGCCATGGGTTATCTGGTTTACTATCGTGAAAAAGGCGCAGATCAGTGGATCTCCTCTGATGTAGGCGATAACAATTCCCTCACCGTAGGCAACCTGACAAACGGCGTTACTTACGAATTCTGCGTAGAAGCATATAATCAGGCTGGTGTCAGCCCTCGCTCCGTTGTGGCAGAAGGCGCTCCTAAGGCACAGACCATCAATGGCCCTGCCTACGGAAAACCGTATCTCCAACGAACTGATCACTGTTCGTTCTGATAGCGGCGCAGCAGGCAATGTGAACTGGAGTGAAACACCTAACTTCAATATCAAACATGTACTGGACGGCAACTACTCCACATTCTGGCAGTCCGGCGCATACTGGAAAGATCAGTCCTTCACATTTGATTTTGCAGAGCCTCAGAGCATGAACTATATGATCTACGTTCCCAGACAGGGAGACCTGAGCTATACCACAGGCATGCGTGATTACAGCGCAACCACTTACCGCAAAACAGCTGATGGCAAATACGAAAAGATTGCAACCATCAACGCAAATATCACTGCCAAAGTGACAAAAGACGGTGCTGGTTATCTGGTACTGGAACTGCCTGAATCCAACGACATTTCCAGAGTCAGAGTCAACGTTGGTCAGTGGGAAGGCGCAAAAGCAGTTACACTGTCTGAAGCAGCCTTCTATCATCTGGATAACACACCTGCGGAAATCGCAGACCTGTTCTCCAACGGTACATTTACCGAACTGAAATACAGCAAGGAAGAAACACTTGAAAAAGTAGAAACACTTCGCAGCAGAGTAGAAAATACAAACGCATTCTATCTGAATAAAGATATGATGCTTCGTGAACTGAACGATGCAAAAACACTGGCAGAAGGCGGCAAACTGGCAACACAGACAGGCTTCCAGTCCCGCAGCACCGCAGCAGACAGCGCATATGGTCAGACCGCAAGCGTACTGCAGCCTCTGGGTGTTGTAGCTTCTTCCGGCAGCGATGTGGTGATCTACGCCGATATTCCCGCTGGTGAAACCGTTACCATCGTGCCCACACAGTATTATGCTGATTACAACGCATGGAAAGGCAAAGGCATCCAGCTGCAGTCCGGCAGAAATGTCATTTCCGTGGAACAGATCGCTTCCGTTTCCACAGAAAAAGGCGGCGCACTGTATCTGACATACAGCGGTTCTCATGCAGACGAAATCTCCCTGCGTATCATCACCAACAACAATACCAGCGTAAAAACACCTATGTTGGAACTGTCTGACTGGTATGAACTGTCCGAATCCGCAAGAAAAGAAAAAATCTCTGCTTATGTGGCAGAAGTAAACACATATGTACAGGCAAACAGCAACCGTTTGGGTCAGACAAGCATCCGTAACCATACAGATATTGCAACTCCCAGCTTCCTGCTGTCCATTCCTGTAAAAGAAGTCGCAAACGGCCTAACAACAGAATCCCTTTACAATGCAATCCTGGCTTGGGAAGACGTTTCTTATGTGGTAAATACCACACAGGGCATTGTAGACGGTGACAAAGATGCTTACCAGTATCCTATGGAAAGCCGTCAGAACATCCGTTACATGCGTATGTTCGGTTCCGCCTTCATGTATGCTGGCGGCGATCATATCGGTATCGGCTATGGTTCCGCTGGTGATCTGGTGAAAGGCACTCCCGTTTCCATGCTGTCCAGCGAAGCAGATGCAAACGGCCTTTACGGCTGGGGTATCGCTCACGAAATCGGTCATAACATGGATAAACTGGGCAGAACAGAAATCACCAACAACCTGTACTCCCTCATGGTGCAGAGCTATGACGGCGGCGATATGACTTCCCTGACCACTCGTCTGGAAAGCGAAGACAGATATTCCGCTATCTTCCAGAAAGTTGCGGAAGCACGCCCCGGCACAGCCAACAACGTATTCGTGCAGCTGGGCATGTATTGGCAGCTGCATCTGGCTTATGACAACGCAGACGCTCCTATGGACTTCTACAACCAGTTCTTTAAACTGTGGAAATCCGGTGCTTATAGCGGAAATGACTACGACAACCGCGTTGCACTGATCGCATCTGAAGTTGCCCAGAAAGACCTGTCAGAATTCTTCACTCGTTGGGGTATGGAACTGACAGAAAGCACAAAGAGCAAACTGAAATCCTATGGCAAAGAAGAAAGAGCCATCTGGTATCTGAACGATAACTTCCGCCGCAACCGTCTGGAAGGCACAGGCGTTGCAAACGGCACACTGACACTGGATTCCGTTACAGCATCCAATTCCGTTGGCTCCAGTGGTCAGGATGTAACACTGACCTTCTCCCACACCGACGGAGAAAACATTCTGGGTTACGAGATCCTGAAAAACGGCAAATCCATTGCCTTTACAACAAGCAGCACATTCACCGAACATATCGGTACTGCAAACAATACTGTATTGACCTATGCCGTTCGTGCCGTAGACAAACAGGGCAATATTTCCGAAGCCACAGAAACACAGCAGGTACGTATTTCTTATGATAACGTACTGGATGCAGGCCTGTATGACCTTTCCCAGTCCGGCACAACTGCAACTGTGACCATGAAAAACGATAAAGCACAGTCTGTCAGCGGTATCAAACTGACTGGTGTTTCTGATATGGAAAGCATCACTGCTGTTCTGACCACAAATGTGGATGGCGTATCCAAAGAAACCACATTGACACTGACACAGAATATGGCAAATGACGGCAGCACATTCAAAGCATATTTCACAAAACCCGGTGCAGGCGCAGAAGACAGCCGTATCTGGACTTATGACATCACCAAACTGGAACTGCAGAATGTTCCCGAAGGTGCATCCCTGCAACTCATTGGCGCAGTTAACGACGACGTGGCATTCCTGCAGGACGGCGCTGCCATTGGCAGACTCCGTGAAGCTTATCAGCGGGGCGATACTTCTGAGGAAGTCATCCCTGCCGGCTCTCTGGTCATCGTCGGCACATATGTAGGCGACCCCAGATATAACTATGTTCAGGTCAACGGCGAATTTACCGTTCGTGATCTGGCAACAGGTGCAGAAACAAAAGAAACAAGACCTATCAACGGGGAAACTTATCTTCTGGCGGAAGTTCCCGCCAATGGCGAAGTGAGCCTCATCAGCAATGGCATGTTCATCTATGTCATCAACGAAGAAGCGGAAGGCGATCTGCAGCATGACCATGTGGACTGCGATAACCCCAGCTCCCTGCCCGACCGTATTCAGGCAGTTCTGTACCGCACAGACAACATTTCTGAAACAGATGGCCGCATCACTGCACAGACATTGTGGATTTCTTCTCCCGATGCTGACAGCATGCCTTCCATCTCTCTGGAACATCAATAATTAAGGAGAAACCTACCCATGAAAAAGAAATATACACTCTGGGCAGGCGCTTTGGTGGCATCATTACTGATGTCCACCACTGCTTTTGCCGCAGGCCCCAGTGTGATTATCCAGCGGGATAACGACAGCAATAACGCTCGTCTGTATCTGACAGGTGTTTCCGAAGACACCACCAGCGTGGAAATCTCACTGAAATCCAAACAGAATCTGGAAAACGCTCATTTCCTTGGCTCTGAAGATCTGGCTTACAGCCATCACACAGAAAAAGACGGCGTTCTGACCATTTACGCTGACTCCCTTTCTGTATTGGAAAGCCAAAATAACCAGATCTACCTTGGGAACCTGACACTGCCGACGGCGTATCCTTTACAGGCGTATCCAAACTGATCACATTGAACAGCAAAGACGCTGCAACATCCTATACACAGGTATCTTTAGAAGATGATGGCAGTGATAACAGCGGCGGTAACGGTGCTGGCGGTGACAACGGTGATAACGGTACTGGCGGCGATAACGGCAGCAACGGCGGCGGCAGCAATGGTGGCGGCAGCTCCAGTGGTGGCGGCAGCTCCAGTGGTGGCGGCAGCTCCAGTGGTGGTAGCTCCAGCGGAAGCAGCTCCAGCAGTTCCAGTTCCAGCAGCAACAGCACAACAACCGGACGCCCTGTCATCAAAGGTGACCAGACTAACGGTATGATCATCGCGAGCAATGACGGCAGCGTATCCATCCAGCCTCATGACGGTTATGAAGTACGTGACGTACTGGTGAACGGCGTTTCTCAGGGCCCCGTACAGCAGCTGCTGCATCTGAAATCCACTGACGTGGTAGAAGTTATTTTTGCAGCTGTGCAGCAGCCTTCCACAGGTTCTACAAACTTCAGTGATGTACCTGCAAATCAGTGGTATGCACCTGCTGTTTCCTATGTCACACAGAGAGGTCTGTTCTCCGGTGTCAGCGAAACACAGTTCGCGCCCAGTCAGTCCATGACAAGAGGCATGCTGGTTTCTGTACTTTACCGCTTCAACGGTACTTCTCATACAGGCAGCAGCCCCTTTGCCGATGTTTCCAGTGATGCATGGTATGGCAATGCCGTTAGCTGGGCATATGCAAACAATCTGGTATCCGGCGTCAGCGATACCTCCTTTGCGCCCAACACACCTATCACAAGAGAACAGGCAGCAGTTATGCTGGCAAGATACCTGAAATTCTCTAGTGTTGCTCTGGAAAATGGCACACCTGATTTCCAGGATACCGCTTCCATCAGCGGATATGCGAAAGAAAGCGTAGGCGCTATGCAGAAAGCTGGTCTGCTTTCCGGCGATAACGCAGGAAACTTCCGCCCCGATGCACAGATCACTCGTCCGGAAATCGCTTCCATCTTCATGCGTCTGTGCCAGAAATATGGAATTTAATGTTTTGCTCCTCTAAATAAAAAAAGACAGTGAAAAAGCAACTTCCCCTTAAGAAAACATTGTTTTTCTCACCTCAATTTCTTAAAGGGAATTGCAAAGGCTGTTTTCATAAGAAGACAACCAAATCTCTGTCAAAATAAGAAAGCTGAAATCCTCTGTATCACAAGGATTTCAGCTTTCTTTGTTTTCTTATGAAGATGCCCCTATTTCTCACTGTCTTTTTTATTTTCTCCATGACTTTACTGCCTATTTCCGCTCATAAAGGACGCCCTTTTCAGGCACAAGTCAATTTATACATTCCAGAGATGTTCTCTGTGATCAAAAACCTCCTGGATATCTGCTTTGTTATTCACCAGATCACCTACGACAGTCACTTTGGCTTTTGCCGCAACGGCATTTTCCAATTCTGTAATCAAGCCATTGATCACTGCCGCATCTTTCTGTTTCTGATCTACCATTTCCAGATATTTCTCACATGCTTTCTGTAATTTCTGGTTTGGCAGGCTGGATGCCGCTCCGCAGAGATAAAACGCATCCAGTTTGAATTTTTCATCTACCACAATCTGTCTGATTTTCCCCAGGAGTTTTTCCTGCATTTGTTTATTGCCATCCATATTCCCCCACTCCTTTCCGGCATGTCATTCTCCCAAAGAAAGCGGACGAAATGAAATTCGTCCGCCCTCCTTGGCTAAAGCAATGAATTTTACATCAGAAATCTTTTTACAGACAGTTTATTCGCCAATTTCTGCCTCGGAATGCACATATATTTTTATTTCGCCGTTATTTTTGAATCAAATATCAATCAATCTTTGAACAGTTTTTTCACCGTCAGGCAGTTCTACATCCAAAGGCATAGCGATCTTAGAAACATTCAGCATATGGATATAGTCTACGTTGCCTGCCAGAATATTGTTGCCCCATTTGCCGCAGCCTTCAGATACTGCAGGAGACAAGCCGTTTGTTGCAGGTCCCCATGCATCGGGTGTAGGCTGATTTACAAGCAGACGTGCAACGGGAATTCTTTCGCCAGCATATTTGATATGTTCTTTGTCGTTGGTAAACAGACCAGCTGTATGACCGATACCGCCAGCTTCTGCCATATTTCTGACTGCCACTTCTACAGCGTTTTCGAATGTGTCGTAGTCCTTCAGTACCACAACGGGACCCATGATTTCTTTACACATGATGTCTTCTTTCCCAACGCCTTCGATCTTCAGACCCAGAACTTTTGTTTCAGCGGGAATATCAAAGCCTGCTGCACGAGCGATAACATCTGCGTCTTTCCCTACCAGATCGGAATTGATTTTGCCGTTGCTGAAAAGGGCTGCTCTGAATTTTTCAACGTCGTCTTTATCTTCGTAAATCAGAACGCCTTCATCCCGCAGAGCTTTGAAGAAATCTTTTTCTTCTTCCTGAGGATACAGCATCAAGTTGTCGCCGTCGCAAAGGATACCATTGTCACTGCCAACAGCGATAAATGTTTTCTTCGCTGCGTCTACCAGGTCATAACCTCTGTCCAAAATTACGGGAGGGTTGCCGGGACCAACGCCGTAAGCAGGTGTACCGCTGGAATAAGCTGCTTTTGTCAGCCCAGGACCGCCAGTTGCAATAACCAGGTCACATTTTTCCATGAGTTCTGCGGATTTTTCAATGGTAATTTCTTCGATGATCTGAATCAGATCTGCAGGTGCGCCGCATTTTACCAGTGCTTCACGCATCAGTTCCACGGTTCTTGTGGATGTTTTTTCTGCACGAGGTGCAGGTGTGATTACCAGAGCGTTTTTGCCTTTCAGTGCGTGCATTGCGTTGCCCAGAGGTGTAACGGTAGGGTTGGTTGCAGGTGTAACTGCGCCGATAACGCCGATGGGATGGGCAACTTCGATGATGCCTTCTTCAGGGATTTCTCTGATGACACCAACGGATTTTTTATCTTTCAGGTAAGCCCAGAAAGCTGTGGGTGTATCTGTGTTCTTACCGATTTTATCTTCATATTTACCAAGTCTGGTTTCTTCTACTGCCATCTTTGCCAGAGGTTCTGCGTTTAGGTAGATCACCTTTGCAATTTCAAAAACCAGTTTGTCAACCTGTTCCTGTGTATAATCTAAAATCTGCGCCTGCGCTTTGCGGGCAGCATCAATTCTTTCTTGAATTGTCATTGTCATAATCTGTTCATCCTCCTTCATTCTATTGTCCAATGGGTATTTTCCCATTGGGAGGGCTATAAAAAGTTCCCCGCATGGAAACAATCAATGCCACGCGGGGAAACTATCAATTTTGTCCCATGTTTATTTTATTTCATAGCTGCTCTTGTATCAGCCAGAGATGCATCCATCCGTTCGATTACCTTCGCAATCTGGTCTTCTGTGATAACAGCTGCGGGTTCGAAACGTACGCATTTTGCGTTAACCAGTGTACCAGCTGTGATAACTTTGCGGGCAAACATACCTTTCGCAACTTCGTAACCGATTTCAGAAGTCTTGAATTCTACTGCCAGCATCAAACCAATACCGCGTACATCGTCAATCAGATCAGGATATTTTTCTTTCAGTTTGTCCAGACCTTCTTTGATGATGGCACCCTTCTTCGCGCATTCTGCAGGGATGTCATGGTCGATCATGTATTTGATGGTTGCCAGTGCAGCGGAGCAGCATACAGGGTTGCCGCCGAATGTGGGAGAGCCCAGCAGCCAAGGGTTGTCAACCAGTTCCTGTGTCCACATATGAGGACGGCAGATCAGACCGGTGATTGGCATAATGCCGCCGCCGAATGCTTTACCGAATGTCAGGATATCGGGAACGATGCCTTCGCCTTCGCATCTGAACATGTGACCTGTACGACCCATACCAGTCTGGATTTCGTCACAGATCAATGCTACGCCGTATTCGTCACAGATTGCTCTGATTTCTTTCAAATAGCCTTCAGGAGGAATGATGATACCAGCTTCGCCCTGAACAGGTTCTACGATGAAGGCTGCAACTTTTTCGCCAACTGCAATCAGGTTTCTGATGGCTTTTCTTGCGTCTTCTGCATTGCCGTATTCAACATGAACAACCTGCTGTACCATTGGTGTGTAAGGAGTACGATATGTGCTCTTACCGCCCATGGAAACCGCACCCATGGATTTGCCGTGGAACGCATTGACTGTGGATACGAACCAGCGTCCGCCTGTTGCGATTCTCGCTAATTTCAGAGCCATTTCGTTGGCTTCTGCACCACCGTTTGTAAAGAAGCAGTACTACAGGTCGCCGGGTGTGATTTCAGAAACAGCTTTTGCAAGATAGCCGCGCAGGGGATCCAGCAGTTCCTGAGAATGCAGTGCCTGATGACCCAGCTGAGCTTTTACTGTATCAACGATATATTCATTTCTATGTCCACATGTATAGATACCGAAACCGCCAAGGCAGTCGATAAAATCTTCACCATACAGATCCACTACGCTGCTGTCGTGGTCGGTCCATTCCAGCAGAGCCGCGTTTGTAGATACAGATTTACGATATTTCAGCCAGCCGGGGCTTACATAGTTATCGAAATGGTGAACAGTTTCTTTTGTCATTAATTCTTTATCTGCATCACTGATATTGTCAGAGTGGATATAGCCAAGGATTCTTTCCAAATATTTACTTGTTTCTTCGAATTGTTTCATATGTACGCCTCCTCATTCTTGTTTTTTTACAATCGTCATCTTGATATCTTTCTAAACTGCGTCTGATGCAAGCTCTTTTTCCTGCATCTCTTATTTTCGGTTAAGTTTTATCCCTCCGCCCTTCTTATTCTTTACGGAATAATGACGTCATTTTCGGAGTATCACCTCATATCTGATTTGTCACAAAAAATTATGGAGATTGTATTTCATAATTTTTGTTTATCTGAAGCTGCTGCGTGTTATGCGCTGCAGCCATTGATGCCATTTTAAGGTTCTTTCACCATACAGAGCAGTTGCACTCTGTTTTTGATATTCAATTTCCGATAGATGTTCAAAATATGTTTTTTCACAGTATTGCTGGAGATGACCATTTTGTCACAAATTTCTTTATTGCTGTAGCCTTTTACCAGCAGATCCAGAATATCGCTTTCCTTTTTGGTCAATCCAAACTGTTCCACCGCTTCCTCAACAGAAACTTTATCTTTGTTCTTGGAAGCAGCTTCCTGTTCTTTATTGATCCGGTAAGCCAGATGGTTTTCGATTAATTGGATTTTGAAGATATCCGCATACTTGAAGTCTTCCTTTCCTTTGTTCTTGTAGAAGGTGATGACTCCCAAAAACCGTTTGTCATATGCCAGAACCAGCTGCAAAGAGTAATGCCAGTTATTTACTTCGTAAATGCTTTTGTAGTACTCAGTCTGCACTCTTTTTTCATCCGGCATCAAGTCTGTTTCCCGGTAAACCATGCTGCTTCCTGTTCCCAATATTCCCTGACTATAGTCAATGTGTTCATAGGCTTTGGAATAATCCAAGGACGCATTGCTGTTGTAAGAAATACCGGAATCCAGTGAAATGCTGCCATCCCCTCTGGAAAGATGAAATTCCGCACTGTCAAAATCAATGATCATTTTCAGCTGTTCCAGAAGTTCTTTCCGCATGGCTGCAAAATCAGGATTTGTATGGATTTTATAGATGATGCTGTTCAGAATCATAAATTCATTGTTATCGATCGTGTTCATGATCGTTCCTCCCTCCACATTATGGCTCCAAGTTTCTGATAAACGAAGTCTCCTGTATATATAACACCGCATCGCCTTTTTGAAGACCAATGTGATTTAGGGAAAATCAAGCTGCCTTTGGTCTGGAAGTTTGAAAAGGATTTCTGATATAGACCCTATGGCTTCCTGCCCATTTGCCCTATGATTCATCCGTCAAATTGCACAACAGAATAAACTCACTACGCTGGTTAGGATGTATTCTGCACAATTTGTTTTGTTTTTTCTTGTTTTTATTATATTATATATACAACTCAGAGACAATTACTTCAATATACCATTTTTTACTACTTTTGTACCATTTTAAGTACAATTCATTTTTCAGCGTTTTATACCTCCGCCAATAGACAAATGTCCTTTTTGACCGTAAAATAGGGACTTTTCAAACAATTTCCTTCATTTTAGATGTCCATAACATGCCATTTTGCCCCTTCTTAGCAAAACAAACAATTGTTCCTATTTTCATACAAAATAATTTATTTCTTTTTGATTAGTATTATTAAGAGTTATCTTTTTTATATCTATTAAATCTTTGATATTAACTTCTTCTTTGTTTTGATATACTATTTCAAATATATAGCCATCATACCTAATATGTTCACTCTTTTCAACTATTATGCTTAAGTCATCTTTTATTACTTCAGCATAATCATTTTCATAATATATTATTTTTATATTATCTTGTTTGGTATCCACTTCTTTTTTTACTTTATATGGTTTATTATCAACAATTAATGTATTATTTTCTTTTATTATGTTTTTTGAATAATATATTTTACCATTTTCTTCTTTTTTCTTTATTGATACTAAACTTAAATTAGTATAGAATTCATCGTTTGTACTTGTCATATCACCATTTCTTACAAGGATGGTTTCATCTTGATATGTTACTTCAGTGCTTCCATCTGATAAGTATAATATATTCATACCTAAAGCATTTTGTTTTATTTCTCCAGTTAAACTTTTTCTTACTGCATTTGAATTTAATACACCTTCTTCATCTACTGCATAATTATTATTAACAGGATATACTCGTAAGTATGTGCCGTCATTATATTTTATTAGAATTGTTTTATCTGAATAAAATATTACTTTACCGTAATTAAATGTTTCTTCATTAATTTTTATAACTACACCTTCATTATTACTATTTTGAACACTATTAGTAAATAGTTTATCGGCATATTCTGGAGTTATTGGTGTTCCATCTAATATTGATTCATCACTTGAAGTAAATTTTACTATTACTCCATTTGATTCATATGTTAAAATTGATGAATCTTTTATATTTTTCATAATAAGTGAAAATGCTATTATAAATACTGATAGTGAAAAAAGAAGAGATATTGTTAGTATTAACTTTCCATTTCTTATTAGAAATAATATAAATGGTGAGCGATATTTTCTTTCTTCTTCTACTGTAACATTTTGTTTATCTATTTCTTTGACATGAAATCTATTGGTTTTTGGCATAACTTATCACCTTCTTACAACGGTAGATTTACTTTTCTTTTTAGTGGCTATTCTCTTACATAATTTTACTATATCATAAGATAATATTGCTAAACATGGTATTAGGACTATTATTATTAATCCTCCTTTTGAAGCTAATAGTGCTTGTACGTAACCTAGTTTTGGTATTTTATAGATTACTTCTCCTATTACATTTTGCTCTTGTGCTAAAACAAAATCTTCAACATTATTATTATCTCCCTTAGTTTGAAATTCACGTTTACCAGTATTTGAATTAGTAAATACTTGTTTTATTCTATGAGTTACTATTATATTTGAAAGTCTTGGATCGGATGATACAAATGTTATAATATCACCTGCTTGTAATTCTTTAGCATCTCTCTTCTTTGTTATTACTACATCATTAGGCATTATTTCTGGTATCATTGAACCTGTTAATACTACATAAGCATTATATTTAGGTGGAGTATTATCTCCTTTAGCTGCACGAATTTTAATGTCTGCAATATAAACTAATAGTGTTAATCCAATTAATAATAACCATATAAAAATAGCATATGATATAACACTGGAAATGAATTTTAATGGTTTTATTTTTTCTTTTACTATTTTAACATTGTAATGTCTTACTCCAAAATAATTTTTATTTTCTACATTGTTATAATCCATACTAACGCTCCCTATTTCTATTCTATAGTAATTATACATTAAAATTTGTAATATTACAATAAAATTTGAATAAAAAATTGACAAAGAAACATTTGTTTGGTAAAATTATATATGTATTTGGGGCTGTCTTTGGTTTCGACGAAAATATTTGGGCTTAATTAGCAAGACGAGTATCTCTTACGTTACAAGAGTGAAATTAAATATAACTGGAAACAGCTATACAAACGCTGTTGCTTATGCCTAACCTATAGGTAGCGACAGGTTCTACTAATTCTTTGTCTGTGAGAATTAGATAGGACTTATAAAGCAGACTATATTATGATTTTTGTTTAGACTTCATAACGAATAAACATAAACTAGTAAGCAATTATGATTGTAAGTTATCTACTTGCTTATGAATTTTAATAACTTACTAATCTTGTAGAAGGTTAAGCTACTGTATTTGCGGACAGGGGTTCGATTCCCCTCAGCTCCACCATTAAGAATGCAAAAGTCTTATAAAATAAGACTTTTTTACTTTGATTTTTCCATTTTTACTTCCAATTTTCCACTCATTTTACTCATTTCGGAGTAATTTTGAAGTGGGTTTTATAATAGTTACTAGTATTATAGTGCTAAATATTTTAATTTAGCATATTTTTTATTATGAGAACAATAATACATGATTTAGAGGATACCTCTTTTTTGAAGTTAAATGATACTGATGTTTTAGTTAGTGATGCTGAAAAAAGCTGTATAGGATGTTTTTCTTGCTGGGTTAGAAAACCACTGGAATGTGTACATAAGGATAATATTACTTATAATGGTAAAAAAATTTTAGAAAGTGATGAACTTATTATTATTAGTAAATTTACTTATGGTACTTATAGTAGTAAAGTTAAAAAGATTATTGAAAGAAGCATATCATTTGTTGAACCTTTCTTTACTATTAGAAATGGTGAGATACATCATAAAGTTAGAATAGATAAAAAAATCAATTTTAAAGTTT
>ERZ779866.2370-NODE-2370-length-17130-cov-3.073031_pt1 | contig 17130 bp, 23 predicted proteins | sample MGYA00511248_ERZ779866 | MGnify/ENA primary metagenome ERZ779866 (study PRJEB29588, sample SAMEA2155758) | human gut metagenome | biome: human gut; feature: human-associated habitat; material: faeces | place: Denmark | collected 2008/2010 ... | reverse complement strand
AACAAGCCTATGGCTGGTTGACGACGGAAATTATATCGGCTCTTTCGACATTCGCCATAAGCTTACGCCGCAACTGGAAAAAAGCGGCGCACATATCGGTTATCAGATTATTCCGTCACGGCGCCGCAAGGGCTTTGTCAAAGCCGGACTGAAACTGGCTTTAAGTTATGCGCGGGAAGTTCTGAAGCTTGAGCGCGCGCTTCTCACCTGCGAAGAAGAAAACATCGGTTCTTATTTGGCCATGACTTCCGTTATGCGCGAATACGGCGGCGAGGAAATCGAACCGGCAGTTACAGACGGACATAAAGAATGCCGGGTATGGATTGAAACTGTGCCCGATAAGAAAAAAAGTGCTTGCATTTAAGTATGGATAGTTTTATATAGTTTCTTGTCATTCGGGACGTAGTTCAGCCTGGTAGAGCGCTTGCATGGGGTGCAAGATGTCGGAGGTTCGAATCCTCTCGTCCCGACCAGATATAAAAAGCCTGCTCAAAAGCAGGCTTTTTTTTATTACGGGACACCTATTTGATAACTCAAATAGGCAGAGGATTATTCCTTGGGCTTCGCTAACATATTCCCAGGAGCTTGCAGACAAAAATAACATCAGAGTCATTTTTGCTTAGCATTTTTTCTCGTAAAAATTATTTGTAAATTTAATTTAAAATTAATAATGTAGGATTTATTTTGGATTATCTGATATTATTGCCGAGGTGTTTTATGAATATAAAAAAGTTTTTTTCTGTGGGGCTGGTCTGTTCTTTTACGTTTGTTTCTCAGGCACAGGCTGATTTTGAAGAAATGGTTCTGGCCAACACCAAGAAGATTTCAAAAGATCTCGGTTTTTCAGACAAATTTTTAGCGGCGCTGCCGAACTGTTCCCCTTTTACGGAAACGCGTCAGGAAATGGGGGCAGACGTTGTTTATGAACTTAAGGGTTTTAACGGCAACGGCAAATGCGTTTTGGAGAGTTCTTCTCAAATGAGCGGTTTTTCTGTAACGACCTCATGTAAATTTGACCGAGAAGATCTGGAAATATTTACAGACAGTCAGAAAAAAGTGCGAAAACTGATGGACAACGCCAAATCTTTGCAGGAAATTTTGACGAATGAAAATTATCTGATAGCTTCCGGAATGATGCTTGACGAAGAAAAGTGCAGCAGCAGGCGGTCAGCCTATGACCCGACAAAGGAATTGCGGCAAAAGCTGAAAAAGTGTGAAGCATATTCGACAAATGTTGATCTGAAAGAAAACGGAAAAATTTCCATGCAGATCATCGGAAAACAAGGCAGCGTTTGCCGCTATAATTATACAATATACAAAAAAGCGCCGTCCGTTGAAAATATGAAAATGCTTTTGGGCGAAGCAGAATATCAAAAGATGAAAGATTTCATTAAAGACCAGACAATTTCCGTAACCTGTTCGTTTACGGACGCTTCCAAAGAAGAATATGCCAAATTGCTTGAAAAAACGACTATGCCCGAGGGAGACGCCTATGATTTTGAAATTTTGGAACAAATTCGAACGGCGCAGAAAAAAGCCAACGACTTTTTATTTGCTCTTCCCGAGTGCAAATACTCCTTTCAATAAGGCATTCAACTTTCGGCCAGGTATCGGCTGAGAATTTTTTCCAGCAGGTCAGCCCATTCTTCCGCTCCCTGCTCCAGATTGTCAAACTCGTCGTCGCGGATTTCTATTAAGGCATAGTCAAATCCTTTGCGTTCTCCGCAGAAGACAGCCGCACCGGTATCATAGGCGCGCAAATCATAGGGAACGTTTTCACCGATCCGTTTATCGGATTTGCACAGTTCTTCGTACATAAAAGAAGCCAGTTTTTGCGGCCGGTGATATAAAATTCCGGCTTGCCACGGACGATAGTTTCCGCCTTGAAGCTGCGGCGTAAAACTGTGAACGGAAAAAATAACCGGCTGCTTTCCCATCTTTTGCAGTCTGGATATCTGCTTTTCAATTTCCGCATAATAAGGACGATAATAGCGGCTGACGCGTTTTTCCTTTTCTTCCGCCGACAACGACCGATTGCCGGGAACCGGAATCTTGTCGCTTTCCGCCACAATCAGTTCGTCTTCGTCAACAGCGCGGTTAAGGTCTATCAAAAGGCGCGAATATCCGCCCATTACGGCAAAACATCCCAGCCGCTCCGCCAGTTTCTGCGTAACTTCTTTACACCCCTTATCGCGGGCAATGTGCGTATCCAACGCTTGCTCCGATAATCCGAGATTGCAATATTCACCGGGGATGCGGGCCGAAGCGTGCTCACAAGTCAGAATCAGGCTATGTTCGGAATTTTCGTTAACAATATTAAACACATCAGCGGCCATTTCTTTTCATCTCCATAAATTTCTTGTTAAAACCGGCGTTAACATAAGGCATTTTACCGGTTTCGTTTAAGGCGTGCATTATCAAAAGCCAGCATTTCTGCTCCTGCTCGATGACATCTTTTGAAACTGTCTTTTTCCGGGGGTGGAAAGAATCATACTCATACTGATAGAAATACGGCAGCGCATGCATAACGGTTTTGGTATCCGTCTGCCGGTTTTGACGCCAAGAATATTTGTTCAACAGCTGACGGTTTACATGATCTGAACTGTTTTCCGCCGCAGATTTTACAAACTCACGGTTAAACTGCAAAAAACCGCGGACAAAGCTTTTGTTGAAGTTGGCGTTCATAAAGCGCATTTCCACCGTATGTTCGGGCATTATGTTCAAGGTTTTGTACTTGTGCCCGAAAGAGGTGAATTCCTGCAATTCGCGCTTGTCTTCACACTGTTCGGCCATGACGCACAAAAACGGATAATCTCTTTTGCCGTCATCACTCAGATTGCGGCTGATGTAAGTGGCATACAACAGCCTGTTTTCCCGTCTTTCCGGCGCGGCAAAAGCGGCAACGACTTCCTCTTCATGCTGCATCATCCGTTTAACCAATCTTTTGTAAACGTCAAGGTCAAATCCGTCCGCCGACAAATGCTGATGAAGCGAACAATGGGCGTTGACATGTCCCTGCTCAAAGGAATCGAGAATTTTGAGGCAGGATTCCTCATCCTCCCGGCTTTTCAAAATACGGCTGGCATATTCCACGGCCGCCAGTTTATTGTAGCGGACCAGACTTTCGTCGCGCATGATGACGCCAGCAGAATTTTCATCATGATAAACCGCTGCGTCTTTATTGGTCGAATAAAGTTTTTTCCAGCCGTTTTTATCTTTAAGATAATCTATCAGACGGCCATAATCCTTATATTCTTCAGGCACGTAGAATTCCAGTTCAAAACCGCTGGGCCAGTAACCGCCGGAAGTTTTTCCGGGCCGCGCTTCTTCGGTCTGAAACAGGTTTTTCATGGCCGGACTTGCAGCACCTGCCCGCGTGTAGTCCTGATAAAGACGTTCTTTCATCGCTGCCATACCTTCCATAAACCGGCGGCGGGTTTTGAAATTGTAACTTCCGTCATAGCGATATGCTCCGGCCATTTTCTCGCGCATAAAGCAATCGGCGGCATATAACGCTCTTTCATAACAGTTTTCGCCCTGAACCAATTTCTGATAGTTTTTATCCAGAAAACGCAGAATATCCTCGGCAGCCATCATTCCGTAGAGCATCGAATAAGGCATATTGGTCTTTATCGGCCAGCCGCTGAAAGCTTTGTCATGGTCATTTTTGTCGGCAAAATTATACATAAACTGCCGAAACTCAAAACCAAAAGTCTCCACACCGTCAATCAGCGATGACAGCGTTCCGTCCCCCGATTTTGAAAATTTGGAATTTTTCAAAACGCTGAGCTGCGGCTTGTCGACATTGTAAACGCTGACGGAAGTACGGATATCTTCGACAAATTCATGAAACATGCGCGGCGCTTCCGTCCCGTACTGTTCGTTAAAATATTCGGCCAGCCCGGCGAACGGCGCCAGCATATTGTCTATATGCCAGTCATAGTAAAACTGTTTGAACTTTCTTCCGCCGATGGTTGAAAAATAATCGGCAAACAATGAGTTACATTCTTTAACGCTGTTTTCTAAATTTTGATTTGATGACATTTTTTCCTCTTAATTATCAGTTTTAATCCGTTTGGCTGGCTAAAGTGTGTCGCTTTATTCTCCCTGAGCACCCACACTTTATAAAAAAACGGACGGAAATGCTCAGAGACTGATAATGAGGAGGGAAATGAGAATAAGAATAAGGGGAAGCGCATAGGCCAAAACACCGCGGATTTTATCAGCGGCCATATCAGACAATATGTTTTGGTCCAAATTAAACATTTTATTCCCTTACAAAACTTGTATCAGAATATAAAGAAGATAAAAATTAGGCAAGAAATTTTTTACGCTTTTATAATTTTTTTTGAAAATCAGATTTGTTTACAGTCGTTTCTTTATATGCTATTATGTAAAAAAACAAAGGAAAAACGATGTCTTACAAGAAAACGCTCATTCTCGGCGGCGTCATTGCCGCCAACAGCCTAAGCCTGAACACATCGGCGCGGCAGGATTTTAATTTGGGCGACTCCGACGCAAAAACGGAATTGCCGGCTATCCGTAACGATGAAAAAGACATTATGTCCGCGCTTATCTTTTTTGAAGGATTTTCCAAGGTGCCATATCGGGACTGCGTCGGTATATGGACCAATGCCATCGGCATGACAAAACTTCCCGGCGGCAAAGCCGTGACGGAGAAAGACACCATCCGCTCCTTTTCCGAAGCCAAAGAAGCAACGGACTATCACTTGGAAACGGAAGTCAATCCGGCAATTGAAAAATATATTTCGGCAAAGCTTAACAGCAAGCAAAGAGCGGCTCTCACCAGCCTTGTCTACAACTGCGGCCCCGAAGCGCTGGGAACGGACAAAGGCCCGACGAAGCTGGCTTTGGCCATCAACCACGGCAACCAACCCGAAATTGAGAAATGTTTTATGAAATACTGCTATGCCGGAGGAAAATACAATAAAGGGCTGGCCGTACGCCGCTATATGGAAGCGGCTTTGTACAAAGGACTGCTGGATTTTTCCGACTTTTACATTTGCAGTTACGGCGAACTGGCTTCTTCTTATCTGATAAAAAACGGCAAGCCGGACTTCAGCCGGGCCAAGCTCGATTATGTCAAGAAAATATGTATGCAGGCGCCCAGCCGGGAAAAAACCGAAAAATTCGCCTGGTTCGGATACGGCACCAGAGTCAAAGACATTTTTATGCCGGAAAATGCACAAAAACCTTCGGAAATATTATATTCTCAGGTTTCCGTCAACAAACGCGGCCGCTGAAAACTCCTGCGGCCGCATTCTTTTTACGTTTTCGAAATTCGGTTTATTTTACGTTTTTACCCATTTCATAGGCTTCTTTCATGGACGGCATACCTTTTATGTCGCCGACATTCCAGGCGCCGGTACCATAAATCACGCCTTTTTCTTTGGCTCCGGGCAGACAGTCCTCGGTAAAGCCGCGGAAGCCTTCCAGCGTTTTTTCCATATTGGCGCGCGAGCTGTCGGCCGCGGCAACGATAAAGTAAAAGTCTTTGCCGCTGATCTCTTCGTAACGCGGCACCGTGCGGTCAATCAGTGTTTTCATCTGGCCGTTCATGGTATAAAAATAAACCGGGGTGGCCATCACAATAACATCGGCATTGACCATTTTATCCAGAACGGCCGCCATATCGTCCTTCTGGACGCAGCGGTGCGTCGTGTTGCAGACGCCGCATCCGCGGCAATAGTTGATCTTTTGGTCATTCACATAAATTTTTTCAACCTGATTTCCGGCCTCTTTCGCACCGCGGATAAATTCGTCGCACAACAAATCGGAATTGCCGTGTTTGCGAAAACTTCCCGACAAAACCAGCACTTTTTTACTCATATCAAATCCTTTCATTCTGCATAAAAACGGTCATTATTCATATTCTTCATCAGCCACCGGCTCCAGCCAGGTCGTCTGATTGTCCGGAAGATTGGTCTCAACCGAAATATGCGCCATCCAGGCATCGGGCGCGGCTCCGTGCCAGTGCTCAACATCCGGCGCAATGCGGACGACGTCGCCTTTATGCAAGATTCTCATTTCTCCGCCTCTTTCACGGTAGCGTCCCTCTCCGTCCAAAACCAAAAGGATCTGTCCGCCGCTGTGTTTGTGCCAGTTGGTGCGGGCACCGGGCTCAAACGTGACGTTTGCCAGCGAAGAATGCCAAACATCGTCGTTGGCGCTCAGTCTGGTGAGATAGGTCTGTCCGGTAAAAAACTGACCGTAGGGATTGGGTTCTCCCTGCGCAAAAACAGTGTCAATCGGGGCTTTTTTCATTTCTTTTTCTCCATTTTCCATCGTTGGGTTTAAAACTGCAGATTCCGGCGGCGTTTGAACGCGGTCCGCGCCCAAAGATGCAGACGCAGGAAGACAGGCCGCCAATATGCACACAGCAAAAGGCAAAGATTTTTTCAGAAGGCTCGAGCCTGAATTTCCGGCACGGCAAAACAGCAGCACCGAGCAGCTCAAAATCAAAAACAGTTCAGCATAGGTCATCATTATTTCAATACTCCGCAAAAGTTAAATTCCGAGTCTGTTATCATCATAATCTTTAGAGTTAACTTTAAGTCAAGCTTTTTTCTTGACTCGAGGCAAATTTTGTGCTTTTTTATAGCTAACAACGGAGGTAAAATTATGGGATATTCAATTGGTCAGGCCGCCCAAATGACCGGCTTGACGGCACACACACTAAGGTATTACGAAAAAGAAGGACTATTGCCCTTTGTTAAGAAAAGCGGTTCCGGCCTGCGCGTCTTTTCCGACAGCGACATCGGCTGGCTGCAGATGATCGAGTGCCTGAAAGGCGTCGGAATGCCGCTGAAAGGCATTAAACAATACATAGACTGGTTTATCGAAGGAGATTCAACGCTTGAAAAACGTCTGCAAATGTTCAAAGAACAGAAGTCCAGTCTGGAAGCGCAAATGGCGCAGCTGCAAAAACACATGAACAAAATCAACTATAAAATCAACCTCTATTCCAAAGCGGTTGAAAAAGGCAGTCTGGCTCTGGTGCAAAACGACCCCGAACTGTTAAAAGAAAAAGAACGGGTTTACGGAAACGAACAACACTAGGAACCGCCCATGATTTTTTATTTTTCAGGTACGGGAAATTCGCGCTGGGTAGCTTTAGAAACAGCCAGACTGACCGGAGACCGCGCCGTTTTCATTCCCCGTGCCGGAACAATCTGCAAGCTCCGGGACAATGAGCCTGTCGGCTTTGTTTTTCCGATTTATGCCTGGGCACCGCCCGCCTGCGTAACGGCATTCATAAAATCCGTGCAGTTTGACAATTATCAAAACAATTTCTGTTACTTCATCGCCACCTGTCACAGCCAGACCGGAAACATCGACGGCATAATGAAAAAAGCTCTGGCGGCCCGGGGCTGGCAGTGTGACGCCGGTTTTTCGGTTCGGATGCCCAACAACTATTTGCTGGCGCCCTTTGTTAAAACCGATGCGCCGCAAAAAAGAAACAAACTTCTGCGCAACGCACAAACGCGTCTCAAAGACATTGCGGCGGACATATCCCGGCGCACTTCAAAATTTGACCTGCGCAGAGGTTCAAAACTTCTCAGTCTGATTGCGCCCCTGTTTCAGAAACATATGACGGCAAAGGGCTTCCGCGTCGAAAGGGACAAATGCGTCAAATGCGGCAAATGCGCGGAAATATGTCCGGTAAACAACATCCGCCTTACCCCTTTTCCGCAATGGGGAAGCCGCTGCGAAATGTGTCAGGCCTGCTTAAGCGTATGTCCGACGGCAGCCATTCAGTACGGGCGCTATACCAAAGGCAAGCAGCGCTATATGTTTTCGGAAGAATATCTGAATGAAGATTAAGGCTATGAAAAAAAGTGAAAATATTCTGCGCTGTTTTGAACCGGTTATCGCCCCCGATACCCAGATGATGATTATCGGCACCATGCCCGGAGAAGCGTCTCTTGCCGCCAACGAATATTATGCGTATAAGCATAATGCCTTGTGGAAAATTATGGCACGGCTCTATAATTCCGACCGGGAATTTGCCGATTATGAAGAAAAATTAGCCTGTCTGCTGCAAAGAGGCATCGGTCTCTGGGACAATTTGCACAGCTGCGAACGCAGCGGCAGTCTGGACAGTGATATAAAAAACGCCGAACCGAACGATTTTGAAGCGCTGTGTATCCGCTATCCTGTCCTGAAGCGCTTTTTATTCAACGGTCAGCAGTCTTACAAGTTTTTCAAAAGATTTCATCCGGCGCTGTTGGAAAAATACGAGTATTATATTTTGCCGTCTACCAGTCCGGCCAATGCGTCCATCCCGTTTGACGAAAAACTGAAACGTTGGCAGGAGGCTTTGTCTCAAGCATAAAAAAGCGGTAAAATTACCGCTTTTTTTATTTATTTGACCTTATCAACCGCCAACTGGAGTTCATTGCGCATTTCTTTCAACTCCGCAATAAGGGAAGTGATGAACTCACGGCTTTGCAAATCGAGTTGAACCTCCGGCACCGTCTCCTCAAAAAAATCTTTCTGGATTTCTTCGCCCAGTAAATTTTTTAATCCCTTTTCTTTAAATAGCTTTTGAACACCTTCAATCGTATAGCGTTTTTCATAAAGAAAATCACGGATACGCCTGACCAATTCAACGTCGTCGGGACGATAATAACGGCGTCCGCCGCTGCGTTTCATCGGTTTTATCTGAGGAAATTTGGTTTCCCAAAAACGCAGCACATGCGTTGCGACTCCGAGCTCTTCAGCCACTTCGGCAATTGTTCTGAACGCTGCTTTGCTTTTGTTTACAACCATTTATGCCTCACGAAGAAGATTTAGTCGTTGATAATTTTTCTCATGGTTTGAGAAGGCTTGAAAGAAATGACGCGACGGGAAGAAATAACAGCTTCAACACCGGTCTTCGGATTGCGGCCGGCACGGGCTTTCTTATCCCTCAAAGAAAAGGTGCCGAAAGACGACAGTTTGACATCGTTTCCAGAAGTGAGTTCCTGAACAATTTCATCAAGAATCATATCCAAAATATCTGTAGAATCTTTACGGGAAAGACCAATTTCTTCATAAATTGTCTCTGCAACATCTGCACGAGTAATTGTCTTCATTTCTTAATACCTCTATTATTTACTTATTTTTACTTTGACAGACTTATATCAAATCAGAGTCCGTGACAAGTCCGTGATGGCGTTTTATCCAGATTTATTTAAATCCGCACTAAAGCGCCGCCCCAGGTAAAGCCGGCTCCCATGGCGTTAAACACAACCAAATCGCCTTTCTTGATTTTTCCGGCTTCCATGCATTCGGACAGAGCCAGCGGAATGGACGCAGCCGACGTGTTGCCGTGGTGGTCGACGGTAACGACGACTTTTTCTTCCGGCAGACCCAGCTTCTGGCCGACGCCGGAGATGATGCGGATATTGGCCTGATGCGGGATCAACCAGTCTAAATCCTCGGCCTTGACGCCACACATGGACATAACATCTTCAGCGCCCTGAGCAAGCGAATTGATTGCGTATTTGAAAACTTCTTTGCCGTTCATCCAGATATGGCCGGCAGTCTGCGTGGTGGAAACGCCGCCGTTGGTCAGCAGATTGTCAAACTGGGAACCATCGGCATAAACCTTAGTGGCCAGCACGCCCGTGTCGGCCGCCGTTCCCTCTCCTTCCGCCGCGCGCAGAACAACCGCGCCGGCACCGTCACCAAACAAGACGCAGGTGTTGCGGTCCGTCCAATCGGTAATCTTTGACAATGTCTCGGCACAAACGACCAAAGCCGTTTTGGCCTGTCCCAGACGAATCATATTGTCAGCCATGGTCAGGGCATAAACGAACCCCGAGCAGGCTGCAGAAATGTCAAACGCAGGCGTTCCGGCCTTAACGCCCAGACGGGCGGCAATTTTGGCAGAAGTGGCCGGCGTGGTATTATCCGGCGTAACGGTCGCCAAAACCACGGCATCCAGCTCAGCCGCTGAAATTCCGGCTGTTTTGAGCGCCATCTGAGCGGCATTGAACGCCAGATCGGAAGTATATTCCTTTTCGGCGGCAACGTGGCGGCTTTTAATGCCGGTACGGGTGCTGATCCACTCGTCGTTGGTATCAACCATCTGCGCCAAATCATCATTCGTTAAAACTTTTTCAGGCAGAAAATGCCCGTGGCCAATAATTTCAGATCTAATACACTTCATAAAATACTTCCTGAGATAATTCGTCTAAATCTACTTTTTCAACTTCAGAACGGATGGTGGCAACGAAATCCTGACGGACCAGATTTGCCGCATTGCCGACGGCAACCGAAAAGCCCAGGGCATCGGTTCCGCCGTGGCTTTTAACGGACAGGCCGTTCAGTCCGACCAGCATTGCACCGTTGTAAAGCCTGGGATCCATCGTTTTTTTGACTTTGAGCATAACGCCCAGCATAAACGGCAGACCGAGTTTGGCCAGAAAAGAATGGTTAATGGCGTCTTTAAGCAGCCTTACGACCAGACGCGCCGTTCCTTCAATCGATTTCAGGGCAATGTTGCCGGTGAAACCGTCGGCGACTATAACGTCGGCAATACCGTTGGGAATTTCGTGCGGCTCAATATAGCCGATAAAATCAATGTTCATATGGGAATGCTTCATGATTCTGGCTGCCTGACGAATCTCTTCCTTGCCTTTCATTTCCTCGGCGCCGATATTCAGCAGCGCCACCCGCGGCTTTTTCACATTCAGGGCATGACGCGCCAAAATGTCTCCCATCAGGGCAAACTCCGCCAGATTTACGGCATCGCACTCCGTATTGGCGCCCAAGTCAAGCATGACATAGCGGCCGTAACGGTGCGGCATGATGCTGACAATCGCCGGGCGGTGAATCTTGGTAATTGTCCTTAACACAATCTTGGAAATAGCCATCAGGGCGCCGGTATTGCCGGCGGAAACCACGGCCTTGGCCTCGCCCTTGCGGACGGCGTCAATGGCCATATACATGCTGGTGTTTTTATTGCGGATGACCTGAGATGGCTTATCTTCGTTGTGCACCACTTCGTTGGCGTGACGCACTTCGCAGACTTTTTTCAGAGCCGGATAGGCGTTGAGGATGGGATTTACTTTGTTTTCATCGCCAAACAGCAAAAACCGTATGTCTGGATTTTTTTTGGCAGCGATAGCAAGCCCTTCTATCACGACTCTGGGGGAATTATCTCCCCCCATAGCGTCTATTGATATGACCAGATTATTAGACAAGAAACCTGCTCCATATAGAATTGAACATACACAGACACACTTCGTATGTTCAAATGATTTTAATTATTCTTGAGTAGCTGCTTTCTTAGCAACAACTTCGCGACTGTCATACTGTCCGCAGCTCGGGCAGACGTTATGCGGTCTTTTCAATTCGCCGCAGTTCGGGCACTCATGATAAGAATTTGCTTCTAAGGCATCATGAGAACGGCGCATATTGCGACGAGATTTTGATGTTTTGTGTTTTGGTGTAGCCATTTTCTTATACTCTTATAATTAATTACACTTTTATTTTCTTAGCCATTAATAAACCAATTAGTTTTTTAAATCAACTAATAAAACAAGGTTTATGAATTCTAGCTGACGTTTTATATAAAAATTTTGCATTTGGCAAGTCTTTTTTGCGGCAAAATGCCGCTTTATGCCGCAGATATATACTTTTAGGTTATTTTTTGAGCTTTTTCAACACACTGAACGGATTCAGACTTTCCGTATCCTCGTCGTCGAACTCCGACTTGAAAACAAAGACCTCGCCTTCTTTGCGGGGGTTGTCTTCCATCACCAGAGCCACCTGTTCAATGGCAATCTGGCCAAGGTCAATCTGTCCGTTGACAACGACATCGGGCTCGTCGTCGTTAAAATCAATCTCAAGCTCCTTGATTTCTTTCAGCGTGGCCTTGGTATCAAAACTGATTTTGAACTCCGGCGAATAGGTTTTGTAAAAATTCTCCAGGCTGATAACGCTTTTCAGCTCCAATTCGGCATCAACCCGTCCCCATACGTCAAGGCGGTGTTCCTTTTTGTACAGCTTAACCATTATCTCGGCATTGAAAAAACGCACGTCTTCAACCTGAAGCACGCCTTTTAAATAGTCCAGCTCTTGTTTATCCGCATTCAGATGATATTTTCTTTCCGTTGAAGGAAGATCGTCTACAACGATAGGATAAGAAAAAAGATTTTGCATTAATTTTTTCCATATGATATAAATTTACAAAAATCTTAAATGATATAACTGCAAGGAACTATATATGTCAATAAACAAAATACGTTTTCTCGGAATGCTGGCCCTGTTTTCAGTCTGCGGCTGTTCCAACGACCTGTTTTTAACCCACAACGGCAATATGCCTTCCAACGAACGGATTGCCAAAGTGAAAGTCGGCGATTCAAAAAATCAGGTTATTTCTCAGCTCGGTTCCCCCTCTTCCGTCGTATCTTTAGACCAGAATACATGGATATATATGTCGTCAGACATTAAACGCGTGGCTTTCATGGCACCCAAGGAAGTCAACCGAGATGTTCTGACAATCGAATTTGATACCAAAGGTAAAGTTGAAAACATTAAACGCCTGACCAAAAAAGACGGCGTCGAGGTTGCCGTCAGCGAGGAAAAAACCGACGCGCTCGGCCATCAGCCCGGATTTTTTGAGAAATTTTTCGGCGGTATCGGCAACTATGCACCGTTCCCGGGCATCAAAGACCAGATGTAAACTCTTAAATTTTCGGAAAAAGCGCCCTGCGGGGCGCTTTTTTATTATACCTTATTCTACTTTTAGTTTTATTTTGTATTTTTATTTGAAATAAAATCACTTTTAAATTGCATTATTAAAAATAATAGGTATTATACCTCTGCATAGCCCCTGACCCGGGACAAAAACTTAAAGAAATACATTAAGGAGATGTTATGCTCAATATCGTTATTCCGATGGCCGGACGCGGCAGCCGTTTTGCAGAAGCCGGTTACACCGATCCCAAACCGTTGATTATGGTTCACGGGAAACCGATGATTCAGGTCGTTACCGAAAATCTGACGCCCAAACGCGAACACCGTTTTATTTATATTTGCCAGAATCAGCATATTCGCGACTATGGACTTACTGAAAAACTTAAATCCTATGCGAAAAACGTTGAAATTATCGGTATTGACGGAATCACTGAAGGACAAGTCTGCACCGTCTTGAAAGCCAAGGAACTGATTAATAACGACGAGCCTTTAATGACGGCCAATTCCGACCAATACATCGATTTCGACATTAACGATTATCTGGCGGAAATGGATAAAAACAATCTCGACGGAATGATTATGACGATGAAGGCCAATGATCCCAAGTGGTCTTATGCTAAAACCAACGCTCAGGGAATGGTTGTCGAAACGGCTGAAAAAAAGGTAATTTCTGAAGATGCTACGGTCGGGATATTTAATTTTCGGCGGGGAAAAGACTTGGTTTGGGCCGCAGAACAAATGATTGCGGACAACATTCGCGTCAACAATGAGTTTTACACCTGCCCCTGTTATAATTATCTGATAAAAAAAGGGCAAAAGTTCGGTATTTACGGTATCGGTGAAGAATATAACGGAATGTACGGACTGGGAATCCCCAAAGATTTGGATTTCTTCCTAAAACATCCGGTATCTGAAAAAGTTAAGTCAAAGGCGGCATAATGCAGGTTATTGCTCACAGAGGATTATGGAAAGATCCGCAGAAAAAAAATACGAAAGAATCTTTTATTCGAGCCTTTGACGCCGGTTTGGGCACGGAAACCGACCTGCGCGACATCTGCGGAAAAATCGTTATTTCTCATGATATGCCCCAAGGCAACGAAATCTCTTTTGAGGAGGTTTTGCAGCTTTTGGACGGACGCAACCTGCCCTTGGCTCTGAACATTAAGGCCGACGGCCAAGCGGAAGAGATTAAATCGCTGTTGGCCAAATATCATCATACTAATTATTTTTGTTTTGACATGTCTATTCCAGACATGGTGGTACAAATAGAGCACGGATTGAAAGTCTACAGCGGCATGAGCGATCTGATGCCGGAACCGGTTATGCTTCAATATGCAGACGGCATATGGCTGGATTGCTTCGAATCCGACTGGTACAGCTCAGAAGTTATTGACAAATTATTGAAACAGGGGAAAAAAGTCTGCATTGTTTCGGCAGACTTGCACAAACGCGAAACGAAAAAACAATGGGAAACCGTTTCAAAAGTAAAAAATTTTGCTTCAGAGGATTTGATGTTGTGTACGGATAAACCGCTTGAAGCCAAGAAATATTGGGGAATTTAACCATGACAATTAAAGCTGTAATTTTTGATATGGACGGTGTTTTGATTGAAGCCAAAGACTGGCATTATGAAGCACTGAACAAAGCTCTGGGATTGTTTGGATACGAAATCAGCCGTTATGAGCATCTGACATCTTATGACGGTCTGCCGACCAAGACCAAACTCAAGAGACTGACAATGGAAAAAGGGCTGCCGGAATATCTGCATTCTTTCATCAATGAGATGAAACAGCAATATACCATGAATATGATTCATACCTACTGCCGGCCGCGTTTCAATCATGAATATGCCCTCTCCCGGCTTAAAGCCGAGGGCTATAAACTGGCCGTCGGATCCAACTCCATCCGTAACACGATTGACGTGATGATGGAAAAAGCCAACCTGCAGCAATATCTGGATTTTACGCTCAGCAATCAAGACGTCAGCCAACCCAAGCCTAATCCTGAAATTTATTTGAAGGCAATTCAGCGGCTGGGACTTAAGCCCGAGGAATGTCTGATTGTTGAAGACAATGAAAACGGCATTCGGGCGGCTCTTGCATCCGGCGCTCATTTGCTGGCAGTTAAATCTGTTGATGAAGTTAACTATGAAAACATCACCAACCGCATTAAAGACATAGACGGCACAAATAGTATGGAGAAAGCGGCGTAATGAAAGTTTTGTTTTTAATGGGCGGAGAAAAGGTTGAACACAAAGACGGAAAATATCCGCTGTATATGGCTGAAATCAATGAAAAACTGGTGCTGGAGAAACAAACGGAATACTTATCCGAGCTCAAACCTTCTCAGGTGCTTTTTTGCGTAAAATCCGAGGATGTTAAAGATTTTCATGTTGATGACGTTATCCGGCAGGCAGTTCCTAATTCAACCTGCATTACCATCAACAACAAAACGCAAGGAGCTGTCTGTTCCGCTTTGTTGGCAGCAGAACATATAGACAACGGTGAAGAATTGATTGTTATGGCCATTGATGACTTTATTGACGACAGCGGTAAAAAAATATTGGATTATTTCAAGGAACAGAACTGTGATGCCGGCGTCGTTTCTTTCACCTCGGTGCATCCCCGCTATTCGTTTGCAAAAGTGGACAACAACGGCATGGTTTCCGAACTGGCTGAAAAGCGCCCGATAAGCAAAAACGCACTGGCCAGTTTTTATTACTTCAAAAAAGGCTCTGATTTTGTTAACAGCGCCAAAGACGTCATTCGTAAAGACAATCCGGTCAACAACGCCTTTTATCTGAGCCAGACCATAAATGAAATGATCTTAAAACAGAAAAAAGTCGGTATGTATAAAATCGACAATGCAAAATTTCATCCGCTGAAATCGGAAATGCAATTGGCTCAATATATGTTGCAGCTGAAAGAAGAAAAGGAAAGCATCTGATGAAAACCGCCAAGCTTGATGATATGGTCAAAGGATGGTTTATCGGGAACTTTAATCCATCATTACTTAAAACCAACGATGTGGAAGTTGCCGTTAAAAAATATAAAAAAGGCGACCATGAAGGCAAACATTATCATAAAATTGCAACCGAATATACCTGCATTATTTCCGGACGAGTAAAGATGAACGGTACAGAATACGGTAAAGGAGATATTGTGGTAATGGAACCCGGCGAAGCAACAGACTTTGAATGCCTGGAAGATGATACCACCAATGTCGTGGTCAAAATCCCCGGAGCTAATAATGATAAGTACGAGATTTAGAGGAGAGAGGTTATGAAATATGAAACAAAAGAAGAAATTATCAAAAGAATTAATGATTATGATCTTAGAAAATTAATTGATACTTTATCCTATGTTAAGGCAACAGAAAAAAATATATTAGAGAATATAGAGTTACAAATTTACACACATGAAACTGTTGAAGATTTTTTAACCTATTTGCAATGCATCCAAGAGTGTATTTACAATAAAATTTTTAACAGCAGAAACTAACAGCATTATAAAATATGAGTATTATCAAAAAAATATTTTCAGCCATTCTTCCCGGCTATCGGCAACTGCAAAAACTAAAACAACAGGTTAGCAGGCTAGAAAATATTTATCAAACTGATAACATTACTGAGAATTATGATGGTTCTCTTGGTTTTGAATATCGAGTTACAGGTTCTGTAAAGAATAGTGGCTACAATAATGTTATTATACAAATTATTGATGGTAAAGAACATTTAATTACGGAACAAAATCCTATACATGGTTTGCATATACAGATTAATGGTAATAACAATGTTATAAAAATTTATGGATGTCCAACTTTTCTTCATACATTTATCTTAATCTCGGATGCACACGACAGTTACACAGAATTAAAAGGGGCATTTTACAGGCATTTTTCCCTTTTGGTTTTAGCTGGAAAGGGACAACAATTTATAGATGGTTATAATACAGATTATAATGGTGTTAAGTTTAATTTAGGTGATAGTAACGCAAAAGTGATTATCGGAGAAGATTGCATTTTTTCGTATGGAATCGAAATATGGGCTGCTGACGGACATAGTATTGTTAATAAAAATGGAGATATAATGAATCTACCCAAACCAATCACAATAGGTAATCATTGTTGGATTGGTGCTAATGTTAAGATATTAAAAGGGAGCATTATTCCCAATGGAAGTATTGTTGCTTTAGGTTCAATCATAACCGGGACGAACACAGCCACAACTATAAATACTGTTATTACCGGGGGTGGGTCTAAAAGTGGTAATAAATTTTGGAAAAAAGAAAATTGTTTTTATTTAAAAGGTCAAAATGAATAAAAAAATTGCAATACTCGTTCCTACTTATCCTCCTCATTTTTGGAGAGCTTATGATTTGTTAAAATCATTTAAGAAATATGGTTTTGATAAACAAGCGG
>ERZ779866.2368-NODE-2368-length-17134-cov-12.431758_pt1 | contig 17134 bp, 10 predicted proteins | sample MGYA00511248_ERZ779866 | MGnify/ENA primary metagenome ERZ779866 (study PRJEB29588, sample SAMEA2155758) | human gut metagenome | biome: human gut; feature: human-associated habitat; material: faeces | place: Denmark | collected 2008/2010 ... | reverse complement strand
TAAGGTTCATTTAGGTTAGTAGTTTTAGGTTGGTTGAGGAAATCGGCAGGTTGTAACGGGGATTCCGTTACTAAGACTTGAAGGGCGGTGCTCGTCCGAGAGTCGAATACCTCCGATTAAACCTCGTTTTTGGAGGGGGTGGTTCCCCGCCAAAAAAAAAGGTCTGAGTCGTGAGACTCCGGCCTTTTTTCATTTTACGGCCCTGCGGCCGTCTCTTTTTCGGAGGATGTTACAGATTCTCCAGCTCTTCGCGGCTCATCGTCACGTCGACGGCTCCCAGCGCATAGCATCCGATGTCGTAAGGATTGTAGTAGAAGGTGATCCCTTCGGGCGTAATCCGGAAATTCTCCGTCAGGGAGATGTATTCCGGGAAAAATCCCCGTTCGGCCAGCTCGTCGTCGTTGGCGGCTTCGTATTGCTCGCAGAGTTTCCTGCGCAGCAGGGCCTCCATGCCGAGCAGTTGCCGTTCGGAGAAGAGGTCCGCCGTGGAGAGTTCGTACCCTCCGGCCAGCGAATAGGTATGGCACTCCGTGGCGTACATGCCGTGCGCCCCTCCCGTGTAGCTCCACCGGCTGATGATGTAGGTGACGAGCGAGTCCGTGACGGCTGCCTCGGCTTCGGCCGAGATTTCGTAAGGCTCCGTCATCTGCGGGGCGTTCTGCGGAAATGCAAGCTCCGCGGCGATCTGGCGGAGGGCGGAATCGGCCGCCTGACGCGCCGTGCCGCCGAACTCTTCCAGTTCGAAGAAATAGCCTGCGTTGGCGGCTTCGATGGAGCGCAGGGCGGGGGATTTCTCTGCGTTGGCGATCGTGGCGAAACGGTATTCGATCTTGCATCCGTTTGCGGGCGTGCCGATGAGGGTGTCGATGGACAGCATGCCGAATTGGGGAGCGACGGGCTTCCGCGTGCAGGCTGCCGTCGCCGCAGCCATGCCTGCGATCAGTATGGCGGTTTTGATGTATTTCATGGTCTGGACATGTTTTGTATTTATCGTAAAGATACGGAAAATGCGGCTATATGCGGGGTTTTCCAAAAAAAATCGTAGAATTTGCAGGAAAATTTTGCAGTTTTAAAAGAAGGCGTTATCTTTGCACCACAAAACTCACACGGTGGATTCATCTAAGGGTTAGGATACGTGCCTCTCACGCACGACATAGGGGTTCGAATCCCCTATCCACTACTAAGCGATCGGTTTCCGGTCGCTTTTTTTGTGTGCGGCTCCGCGCTGGGGCGGAGTCATTCGCCGGAATTCCGCGCGGTTTCAGCCTCCGGGCGTTTTCGCGTGCCGGTTTTTTCCCGCTTTCAACGGTTCTCGGATGACGTGTGCTTCCCGATTCCGTGTGTTCCCAACGGCCGCGTGTTCTCGGCTTCCGGATAGTTTCGCGTGCCGGGTGTTTGCCGCTTCCCGCGGTCGCCATGTGGCGGATGTTTTCAAATGCAGCGGCCGTCCTTTTCGGGACGGCCGCTGCGGCATTGAAGTTAAAGGTTATTTGATTGGTTGGTGGGTTTACTTTTCCGATTTGCTCTTGAATTTGTCTATCTGACGCTTGAGGGCGTCGATCGCTTCGTCCACCGACTCCTCGAAGGCTTTGGACTGGTGGCAGGCCACGAGGTCCTCGCCCGGCATATGGAGCGTGATCGTTGCGATCTTGTTTCCTTTTTCATGGTCTTTATCGAGTTTCAGAATGACCTCGGCACCGGTCGAACGCTCTGCGAAGCGGTCGAGCTTTTCCATTTTGTGCTCTACGAATTCGATCAGCCGTTTGTCTGCGTCGAATTTCACGGATTGAATCTGTACGTTCATAGCCTTGCAGTTTATAAAAGTTAATCACTTCCCTCCCTTTTCGCGGGGATGGGCTTTTGCGTATATTTCCCGAAGCCGGGCGATGCTGTTGTGCGTGTAGACCTGCGTGGCCTGCAGCGAGGCGTGGCCCAAAAGCTCCTGAATCTCGCGCATGTCGGCTCCGCCGTTTAGCAGGTGCGTGGCGAACGTATGCCGCAGCACATGGGGGCTTTTCTTGCCCTGTACTCCCGCGCGGGTGAGTTCTTCCTGCACCGTGCGGTAGACGACGCTCCGGGATATGCGCTTCCCTTTATGTGTTAAAAATAGTGCTTTTTCCGAAGAAATGCAAATATTTTGCCTCTCTATTAGGCCGAGGTAGTGCAAAATCTTTTCGCGCAGGAATTCGAGAATCGGGACCATGCGCTGTTTGTCTCCCTTGCCCCGGACCCGCAGCGAGGTGTAGTCGGCCGAAAAGTCGCTGCGGTCGATGCCGACCAGCTCGGCCAGACGCAGTCCGCAGGCGTAAAACATCAGGATGATGAGCGAGTTGCGCTCGGTCAGGAAATCCTCGCTGTCCGGTCCGCATTCGCTGACGATGGTCGTCATGCGGCTTTCGGGAACGAATGCCGGCAGGCGGCGTGAGGTTTTGAGCGTCGAAATCATGCGGAAAATATCCTTTTCGACGGCTCCCGTGCGGTGCAGCCACCGGAAAAAGGCCCGGAGCGAAGCCACTTCGCGGTTCATCGACCCGGCGCTGAGCTTTCCCTCCTCCGTGCGGAAAATGATCCATTCGCGGATCTGCTCGGTCGTGACCGACCGCGGGTCGAACCGCGACTCGTCGCAGTCCAGCCACGCGAGGAACTGCTCCACGTCGTGCTTGTAGTTGCGGACCGTGAGCGGCGAGTAGCGCCGCTCGGCGGAGAGATATCGGATGAATTCCGTCAGCATGCGGCAAAGATACGGTTTTTTCGTATTTTTGCGTATTCATAAATAGTATGCCATGAAACGAATCTTCATTTTAGCCTTTCTGCTGGCGTGGCTGACGGCGCAGTTTGCCGCCGCCGCTGCGGTCGATACGCTTGCAGTGCGCAGCGCTTCCATGGACCGCGACATTCCCGTGATCGTGATTCTGCCCGACGGCGCTTCGCCTGCGAATCCCTGCCCGACGGTCTACCTGCTCCACGGCTACGGCGGCAATCAGACGACGTGGCTCCGGATCAAACCGTCGCTGCCCGCCATCGCCGACCGCGAAGGAATCGCCTTCGTCTGTCCCGACGGCGCGACGAGCTGGTACCTCGACAGCAAGGTGCGGGCGAAGAGCCTTTACGAGACTTTCATGACGCGGGAACTGCTTCCGGCCGTCGAGGAACGTTATCCCGTTTCGCGCGACCGCAGCGGACGCGCGATCACGGGCCTCAGCATGGGCGGCTTCGGCGCCGTGTCGCTGGCGATCAGGCATAAGGAGCTGTTCGGGGCCGTCGGCAGTACGAGCGGCGGGCTGGATATCCGCCCGTTCCCCGAAAACTGGGAGATTCCGCAGCTGCTGGGCACGCAGGCCGAGCATCCCGAAGCTTGGGAGGCGGCTACGCCGATCAACCTGATCCCGCGTATCGCCGACGGCGATCTGGCGATCGTTATCGACTGCGGTTACGACGATTTCTTTTTCGGGGTGAACAACGACTTCCATGCCGAGCTGCTGCGCCGCGGCATCATGCATGACTTCTACGTGCGTCCCGGCCGTCACAACAACGAGTATTGGGGCAATTCGATCGACTACCAGATCGTATTTTTCCGCAACTTCTTCTTTCGGGACAAATAGTCGGGCCGATGAAAGAGAGCTGGAAACCCGGAACGCTCATCTATCCGCTGCCGGCGGTGCTGGTGAGCTGCGGCGCGACGCCCGGCGAGTATAACCTGCTGACCGTGGCGTGGACGGGGACGGTCTGCACCGATCCGCCGATGTGCTACGTCTCGGTGCGGCCCGAACGCCACTCCTACGGGATTATCCGCCGCACCGGCGAGTTCGTCATCAACCTCACGACCCGCGGTCTGGCCCGCGCCGCGGACTGGTGCGGCGTGCGTTCGGGCCGCGATTACGACAAATTCCGCGAAATGGGCCTTACGCCCGGCAAGGCGCTCAAGGTCGCCGCACCGATCGTCGAAGAGTCTCCCGTGAGCATCGAGTGCCGCGTGCGGCAGGTGCTTGAACTGGGTACGCACGACATGTTTCTGGCCGAGGTGGTCGCCGTGCAGGTCGATGCCGATTATATCGACCCTGCCACGGGCCGTTTCTGCCTCGAACGGGCCTGCCCGATCGTCTACTCCCACGGCGAATATTTCGCGCTGGGCGAAGCGCTCGGCCATTTCGGCTGGTCGGTGCGGAAAAAGCCTCGGCCGAAAACGTCGAAATCCGTGGCCGGAACAAAGCCCGTGACCGGAACGAAATCTCTGACCGGAAAGAAACCCGTGGCCGGAACAAAGCTCGTGGCCAAAACGAAATCTCTGACCGGAACGAAGCCTGCATCCGGTGTAGAATCTGCGGACCGGACTTCCTCCGCATCCGCAATGACTCCGGCATCCGCCTCGTCTGCCGCGGTATCGTCCTTGGCTTCCTCGTCGTCCTCTGCATCCCCTTCGTCCTCCGCATCCGCCTTGTCTTCCTCCGCATCCTCCGCCGCATTGTCAGCCGGCCCCAACTCAGACCCCAACCCAAGCCGCAACTCAAGCCGCAATCCGAAACGCAACCCGGATCGCAGGCAGGGGCGAAAGTCGGGACCCGAAAAACCGCGCCGCCGATGAAGGCGATGTTGAAGGAGGGCGCCGGGCTTTCGAACGGTTTGTTATGCACGCTGGCCGTCATCGCCGGCGTGTCGGTCGCCAATCTGTACTACAATCAGCCGCTGCTCGACATGCTCCGGCAGGATCTGGGCACCACTACGCTCGCCGCCAACCACGTCGCCCTCTTTTCGCAGCTGGGTTATGCGCTGGGGCTGCTGTTCATCATACCCCTCGCCGATCTTTTCAGCCGCAGGCGCATCGTACTGGTCAACTTCCTGCTGCTGGCCGTTTCGCTGCTGGCGATCGCCACGGCTTCCGATATCCGTGTGATTCACGGGTTTTCGCTGGTGACGGGCGTCTGCTCGGTCATTCCGCAGATCTTTATTCCGCTGGCGGCGCAGTATTCGCGCCCGGAATATAAAAACCGCAATGTCGGGATTGTCCTTTCGGGCCTGCTGACCGGAATCCTCGCTTCGCGCGTGGTCAGCGGTGTTGTCGGCGAGCTTTTCGGCTGGCGCGAAATGTATTTCGCCGCCGCCGGACTCATGGTCGTTTCGGCGGCCGTCGTGCTGTATGTACTGCCCGATGCGCGCCCCAACTTCCGGGGAACCTATGCCGCCCTGATGAAGTCGCTTCTTACGATCGTCCGGCGCTATCCGACGCTGCGGCTTTATTCCGTGCGCGCCGCGCTGGCTTTCGGCTCCTTTTTGTGTTTCTGGGCGTCGCTCGCCTTCAAGATGGCGCAGGCGCCGTTTTATGCCGGCAGCAACGTCGTCGGCATGCTCGGCCTCTGCGGAATCGCGGGCGCTCTGACGGCGACCTTCGCCGGGAAGTACATCCGGCGCGTCGGCGTGCGCAGGTTCAACTATATCGGCGTCGGCCTGCAGATCCTCGCATGGCTGCTGTTCTTCTTCGGTGCGGATTCCTATGCGGCGCTTGTCGCCGGAATCGTCGTTGTCGATATCGGCATGCAGTGCATCCAGCTCAGCAATCAGGCCACTCTGTTCGAACTCGATCCCTCGGCTTCGAACCGGATCAACACGATTTTTATGAGCACCTACTTCGCGGGAGGTTCGCTCGGCACGCTGCTGTCGGGAGCCGCATGGTCGCTTTACGGCTGGACGGGAGTCGTCGCGGCGGGAATCCTGCTTTTGTCCGCCTCGCTGCTCGTCACGCTCTGCACGAAAAAATAGCGGTCCGTTCCGCCTGTGCGCGATGTCTGCCTGCGGCGGTCTTTCCCGGAAACAGCGTGTCCTTTGAAGATACGGCAATCCCCGTAACCCATGCAGGTTGCGGGGATTTGTCTGAAGGCCGGGGATGCTTCCTTTTGCCGCTTCCCGCCTGTCCGGCGGAAAGCTTTGCCGGTCGAGACCTGCCGGCAGGCTCCGGCCTATTCGACCACTTCGATCCATTCGCCCTTTTTGAGCGCGCGGACCGAGTTGTCGTACATGGCTTCGCAGTAGATCGACGGCAGGTAGTAGCGGCCCTTGTATGTCGCCGTCAGCTTGACCGGTATCTCCTTGCTTTCGCCCCGTTTCAGGTCGAAGTAGCTCAGCACCCGGTCGTCGCGGATGTCCTGATAGGTGACCGACGTGAGGTCCCGCTCCGAAGTGATCTCCCAGCCCGCCGGAACGATATGTGTCAGCGCCAGATTGGTGTATTTCTCATAGCCGCTGATGTTCGAGACGGTCACCACGGCGTAGAAATCCGTCGAAGCGCGGATCGACTTGGGGTCTACGGCCTTGCCGTCCATGTCCGTATACCGGACGGCGATGCGGATGTTGTCGGCCGCCTCCGTCTCTTCGCCCTTGGCGGGGTTGTAACGCTGGCTGACGACGGCATACAGACTCTCCTTGCCGTTGTTCGTCACCCCGGTCTCTTCGGTCAGCGGCATGCTGACGAAGGATTTGTCGGTTCGGATGCTCTCTTTGCCCGCTTTGGCGTCGATGCCGGTCTGGCCCGACACGATGAAGTTGGAGAGGGTGCTGAGCATCCACGCCGTAGACTGCGTGCTCAGCCACTTCTCCTTCTTGAGGATGTCGGACATCTTCAGGGCCGTGCGGAACGCCTCTTCCCGCTTTCCGAGCAGTGTCTGCGTCATAAGCACCACGGCCATCTGGCGTTCGCTGCTGTTGTAGGTGTCGTCGTACGGATCGACCTTGCCGGTCTGGCCGCTTCCGCCCTGCGCGGTCAGCTCTTCGGCTACCTTCCGGTTGCCGTCCAGCGCATAGGCCGCCGCCAGCATCCATTTGACGTCGTTCTTCAGGTCGGCGGCTTTCTCCCTCAGCCGGTTCATGGCGCCCCGGTCAGCCATGTTGTTGAGCGCCAGAACGTACTGGGCGTAAGCCTGCGTCAGGAAGCTGTCCGCTTCGTTGCCGCGCAGGTATTTGAGCGCGCGGTCGAGCATCGGGCGGTCGATGGCGTAGCCGTATTTCGCGGCTTCGGTCAGGAAGTGGGCCGCATAGGCCGTTCCCCACTCGGAGCTGTTCGAACCTCCGCTCCAGTAGGCGAACGATCCGTTGTAGAGCTGGTAACCGCCCAGACGCGACAATACGCTCTTGACGTTGCGGTCGATGTCCTGAAGCGTCCGGACGTCGCACTCCATGACGGCGGGCAGGTAGAGCTGCGGGAATGCGCCGGAGGTGATCTGCTCGATGCAGCCGTGGGGGTACCTCACCAGATATTCCATGCGGCGCGTGAGGTCTGCGGACGGGATCGACGAGAGTTCGAGCTTCGCGTTTCCGGTATCCTTCAGGGGCCTGAGGGCGATCGTTTTGCCCGGCTCCAGCATGTAATCCTCCGACGTCGTTACATAGGGGTTGGGTTCGCGTACGTCCAGCTCGATCTCCGAGACGGAGCTGTCGCCGGAGGAGGTCGCCGTGACCCGAACCTTTCCGACGCCCGTCTCCTTGTTGACTTTCAGCCGGAACGTTACGACCTCCTCGCCGCTTTGACTGAGGGCGATCGTCTTGCTGAGCGGTCCGACGGCCGTGAAGAGTTCGTTCGCGGAGACTTTCAGGTCGATCTTGCCTACTCCCTTTTCGAGGGCGAAAACCGTCACCGGCAGCTCCACCTCTTCGTCCGTCGAGACCACGCGCGGCAGGGTGGCCTGCACCAGCAGCGGTTTTTTCACTTCGGCGACCTTCTCCGCGGCGCCGGAAGCCCGTCCGTTCGAAGCCACGACCATCACGCGCACCGACCCGAAATAGGACGGCAGCGCGATTTTGTGGGTGTTGGTTTTGCCTGCGCCCAGCTTCTGCGCTTCGAGGAACCGCACGACGGGTTTGAACCGCTGCGCCTTCAGTGCGCCGGTGTTCTGCTGCTGCTCCGCGTCGCCGCCGATGGCGAACAACTGTTCGATCCTGCCGCCGTAGGCGCCGATCACGTGGTCGAACATGTCCCACGTCCGTACGCCCAGCGCCTCCGTGGCGTTGAAATGGAGGTAGGGGTTCGGCGTCTTGAAGCGCGTCAGCCCCAGCAGGCCCTCGTCCACCAGCGCCAGCACATAGCTCATCTTCTTGCCGTCCTTTTCCCGGACCTTTATCGTGATTTCCGACTCCGGTCTGACCGTTTCGGGCATGTCGATCACCGGAGTAAGTTTCGTGGCGGCGTCTTCGACGTCGAGGCGGACCACGCCGAACAACCTTATCGGCGCGTCGTTGTGCGTATGGTTATGGGGCTGGACGAGCGTCACCGAGGCGTAGACGTTGGGAGCCATTCCCGCTTTGATCGGTATCTCGAACGCGGTCTGTTTGTCGGCGCAGTCGATCCAGAAACTTTCCCGTACGACGCTGCCGCTCTCGACGCTCACCAGCGCCCGCGCTCCCGGCGAAGAGGGGATCGTGATCTTCGCCTTGTCGCCCGGCGCATATTTCTCCTTGTCCTTGGTCACGGCGAGTCGGGTGGCTGCGTCCGTCACCGAGGAGACGTCGCCCCGCCAGTCGGAGGACGATACGCAAACGACCTGAGTCGCAGCGTGTTCATGGCCCGAACCGGTCACGCGGATCATATAATAGCCGTAATCGCCTGCGCTCCAGCGCATCGCGACCTGCCCCGCGCCGTCGGTCAGGGTCGTCTGCAATGTCTTGTAGCAGGTGTTGAGCGCATTTTTCGCATAACGGGCCTGCGAGTCCGACGCGGCGTCCCACCACCAGTAGGAGGTGATCTTGTAGACCGAGACGAGCACCTCTTCCCTGCCGGGCAGGGGACGTCCCTGCGCATCGAGCATGACGATGCGCAGCAGATGTTCTTTTTTGCTGTCGAGGTATTCGTCGCCCCAGTCGCTCGTCTGGGGCGTCACTCCGATTCCGAAATAGGCGTCGTAGGGCGACACGGGGATGATCTGCTGATCGACGCTGAAATCGCCGCTCTTTTCGAAGACCTTCACCGTGAATTTGCCGCTCAGCATGCCGGGGCTGAGCCCCTCCAGCGAAGCGAGTCCGCCGGTCGTCAGCTGCAGCGTTCCCTGCTGGTCCGTGGTGCCGGAGACGATCTCCCGCTCCTCGGTTTCGAAATATTTCGTCGCGTCGTCGAACGAGTACTTCTCATAACCCTTGAAACGCGTCGGAATCTGCCTGAGCTGCGCCTGAAGCGTCACTTTTGCGCCGTCCGCCGGAGCGCCGTGCAGCCATTTGGCCATCAGGCTGCCCGTGAACTTTCGGGCGTCGATCCGCCTGCCGTCACCGAGCCGCATGTCGATTTTCATCCGGTTGGGCTTGATGGCGTCCACGCGGATCGCTTTTTCGAATACCGCGCCGCCCAGACTTACGCGCGCCAGCCACTGTCCGGTAGGCGCCGCCGGCGTCGTTCCGAGTTTGAACGTGTAGATGCCGTCCGAGGAGCCGTTGCTGACCAGCGTCTGCACCAGCTGCCCGTTGGGGTTGAAGAACTCCACGGACGCCGGATGGTTTTCCGGCAGCGGATTGTCGGACGTGACGATGAAAGTGAGGAAGATGTCGTCTCCGGGCCGCCATACGCCGCGCTCGCCGAACAGAAAACCCTTCGTGCCTTTGGGGTTGGTGGTGCCCCCGACGTCGAAATTGCTCAGTGACAGCGCCGCGCCCCGCTCCACCTTGACGAAGGCGAGCTGTCCGTCGGCTTCGGCCGCTACGATGGAGGGTTCCTCCCTGCATTTCAGCACGGCGCGGCCTTCGGAATCGGTGGACGCTTCCGCCAAGGTCTGGTTCTGCTTGTCGTAAGCCCGTACCTTGCAGCCTCCTTTGGGCCGGGCTGACAGCAGGTCGGTGGTGTAGACGACATACTCCTCTTCGCCGCTGCTTTTGCAGATGATGCCGATGTCGGACTGCAGAACCAGTTTCGACCGCTCCCGGTAAGTCCGGTAATCTCCGAAATAGTAGTCGTAATCATATTCGTCGGTGGGAACCAGCGGTTCGACGCCCTTGATCTCCAGCAGGTACATCGACTTCCGGCCGTCGGTTATCAGGCGGCTGAGATCCAGCGAATAGGTGTTGGAGAGGTCGAGCTTGGTCGATGCCTTGGCCGAGAGATCGACGGTCGTATCGCGGACGATGCGCGACACGTAGTTCATATCCGAATAGTAGTCGCCGCCGTAGTAGTTCTGCTGGAAGAACTGCAGCAGGTTGTTGGCGAATATTTTCCGCACGCGGACCCGCGCCTTGCGGTAGTTCACCGATTCGAACAGCAGGGACATGTCGTTCGACGAGGGCAGGACGGAGCCTTTGCCCGCGAAGCGGATCGCCGGCACCCGCGACGGCAGGTTGGCCGTGAACGTATAGCTCTCCCTGAGCCGCTGCCCGCTCTTGCTGAGCACGTTCCGGCTTATTTCGATGTCGAAATTTCCCGTGACGTGCGATTCGGGATAGATGTAGAGCCGGTTCTTGTCGACCGAGGTGCGGAATTTCGTGTCGAAGCGGATCAGGTCCTTCAGGTTCTGGCTCTGTTTGAGCGGTTCGGAGAAGGTCACCACCACCGCGAGCGGTTCCGCCGCGACGCTGTGGTCCAGCACCACATACTCGTCCTTCTTGGGCACTTCGACAGTCAGGGTCTTGCTGTCGCCGTAGCCGAAATCGAGCGTCAGCGTGTAACCCGCTCCCTCGCCGGGGGCGATGTTGCCGACGGTATACTGGTGCGTGGTGCCGTTCGCGGAGTGCACCCACGCGACGTCCGGATTCTTCAGTCCGCTTATCTTGAGGTTCTTCTCCACGTAGCCGCTCTCCGCGTAATCGGACGAGACCACTTCGCCGACCAGTACGTAGGAGGTCATGTCGTCGCTTTGCTGCAGCCAGTAGTCGCTGTAGGCGAACCGCAGTTTCGGCGTGGCGAATTCGAATTCCGCGAGGCCTTTGAGCTGCCGTCCGGTGAGTTTCGCGGCATCGATGGTCACCTTGTAGCGGGTGTCGTATTTCAGGGGCGACCGGGGGATGATCCGCAGCATCCGCATTCCCGAAAGGTAGACGTCGAAATCGACGGAGGGCGAGATCGATACGGCCTCCCGGATTCTGTCCTCCTTCGGCTCGACGTTCTCCTTGAACGTCACGAGAATCGGCATTTTGACGCCCGTCACTCCGTTCGGCGACGATTCGATGATATCGGACGGCTGCCTGCCGCATGAGGCGAAGAGCAGGAGAGCCGTTGCAAACAATACGTAGCGGATTGCTTTCATAGTGGTTTTTTTGGTAACTTTGTCAAAGATACATAAAATATGACTGAAAAGCTCAAGCGGAAAACAATATATTTCCTGCTGCTGCCGCTCCTTGCCGCGGCTGCGGCGGGGTATTGTTTCTGCCTGCCCCGGACGCTTTTCGACGAGCCTTTCTCCGCGACCGTCTGGAGCCGCGACGGCCGTCTGATGTCGGCCAAGGTCGCTTCCGACGGACAGTGGCGCTTTTTCCCCACGGACAGTGTGCCTTACAAATTCCGTGTCGCTATTACTACTTACGAGGACAAACGTTTCTACCGCCATTTCGGGGTCGATCCGCTGGCGCTCGGCCGTGCCGTGCGGCAGAACCTCGCTTCGGGAAGGGTGGCCAGCGGCGCCAGCACGCTTACGATGCAGACGATCCGCCTGAGCCGCGGCCGGAAAGCGAGGACCTTCCGGGAAAAGATCGTCGAGGCGGTGCTGGCGACCCGGCTGGAATTCAGATGCGGCAAGGAGGAGATACTCGCCCTGTACGCCTCCCACGCCCCCTTCGGCGGCAATGTGATCGGGCTGGAGAGCGCCGCATGGTACTATTTCGGCCGCAGCGCCGGCAGCCTCTCGTGGGGCGAGAGCGCCATGCTCGCCGTACTGCCGAATTCGCCCGCGCTCATCCATATCAGGCGCAACCGGGAGCGGCTGCGGCGCAAGCGGGACGACCTGCTGGAACGGATATGGCGCGGCGGGCATATCGACTCCCTGACGTGCGCTCTGGCCCGGCAGGAACCGCTGCCCGACGCTCCCGAACCGATGCCGATGCAGGCGATGCACCTGTTGGGGAGGATGCGCGGGGGATCGTTCCGCTCGACGCTCGACTATGACCTGCAGCGCAGGGTCAACGAGCTGGCGCTGCGGCACAACCGGCGCAACAGGGGCAATAAGATAAATAACCTCGCCGTCGTGGTGATGGATGTGAAGAGCGGCGAAGTGCTGGCCTATGTGGGAAATGTCTACGATCCCGCGGACCGGAGCGAGGGCACCAGCGTCGATGTCGTTCGGGCGCCCCGCAGCAGCGGAAGCGTGCTCAAACCTCTGCTTTACGCCGCGATGCTGGACAACGGGACGGCCCTGCCCACGATGCTGTTTCCGGACGTTCCGACTTATTACAAGGACTTTACGCCCCAGAACTTCAACCACGACTTCAGCGGTGCGGTGCCTGCCAACCGGGTGATCGAACGTTCGCTGAACGTCCCTTCGGTGAAAATGCTCGACAAATACGGGCGCGAGAATTTTCTGTCGCTGGTGCGGAATCTGGGATTCGGTACGATTGACAGGAGCGCCGACCATTACGGGCTTTCGCTGATTCTGGGCGGCGCCGAGATCACGCTCTGGGACCTGACGTCGGTCTATGCGATGCTGGCCGCCAAGCTCGGCGGCGGGCCGGTCCGCATCCCGCACTGCGATCCGGAGGCCGTAAAGACGGTCAGCGCGGACGACATTCCGCTGTCGAGGGGTGCGATATGGCTTATGTTCAATTCGATAAGCAATGTGGCCCGTCCTGAGGAGGAGGGCGAGTGGCAGTATTTCTCCTCGTCGAAGAAGATCGGCTGGAAGACGGGCACCAGCTACGGCAACCGCGATGCGTGGGCCGTCGGGGCGACGCCCGACTATGCCGTCGGCGTCTGGGTGGGCAACTGTTCGGGCGAAGGCCGTCCGCTGATGACCGGGGTGGGGTATGCCGCGCCGCTGCTCTTCGACGTATTCGGGCTGCTGTCCGGCGGGGAGTGGTTCGCGGAGCCTCACGGCGATCTGGAAGCGGCCGTGGTCTGCCGGCAGAGCGGCTGTCTGGCTTCGCACATATGTCCCGAACGCGATACGCTGATGATTCCCCGCGCGGCTGCCGCCGGCGAAGTTTGTCCCTACCACCGGATCGTGAATCTGAGCCGCGACCTCCGCTACCGGGTAACCGCGGACTGTTACGACCCGGCGCAGATCGTCCGGATGCCGATGTTTATCCTGCCGCCCGCGCAGGAGTGGTATTACAGGAAGCAGCATCCCGACTACCGTCCGCTGCCGCCTTTGCATCCGGGACTTTCGGGCAGCGGGGCGGGCGGCAATCCGATCGACATCGTCTATCCCCAGCCGGGGCGCGTGCTGGTGGCGCCCAAGTCGCTCGAAGGCGAGGCGCAGAGTCTGGTCTTCACGGCCATACACCGCGACCGCAACGCCGTGTTATACTGGCATATCGATGACAATTATATCGGCGCGACGACCCTCGAACACAAAATATCCGTCCGTCCCGCTCCCGGCGCGCACCGGCTGACCGTTATCGACGAACACGGGGCGCGGCAAAGCGTCGCCTTCAGCTGCCGCTGACCGCCGCCTGCGGCTTCTTGCGGGTGCGGAGGGGCTTTCCGCTGGGTGCCGCTCAGGGCTTTCCGGGGGGGCAGAAGCCGGTCTTCCCGGAGGAGGGCTTTCCCGAATGGGAGTTTTTGGGGGAACGGGGCTTTTCCGGAGTTTTGTACTGGCTTTTCCGGACTGTCTTCCTTTCTCTGAGTTTTTCTTCAGAGCGAGGGCCTGTTTCGGGTCTTCCCGGAGGGTTTGTACTTCGGCGGACGGTAATGGGAGGGCCGGTTGTTATTGCGGGGATCGCTTGGGAATGGATCGAGGCCGTTTGCGAATTTGATGTGGTGTCGGTTAAACAAGAAGCCGGACTTAAAAAAGTCCGGCTTCCTTATGTCTGCATTTCCCGTCAGCGGATCACACGGTATGCGGGCCGTGCGCTGACCGTGCGGCGGCTCTTGGCGGCCGAGTTCAGGTCGGGCTGGTCCACCGTTCCTTTGGTGTGGACCTCGACGATCTCCGGCTCGGTCGTGATTCTGCCGTCGGCGGAGCATCCGTAGGCGAAGACGATGTAGGCCGATGCGGCTTTCAGGCTTACGACGTTATAAGCCGCGTCGCCCGTATAGAAGCAGTCGTCGTCCCCGATCGTCTGTCCCGCTTCCAGTCCCTGCATGCGCCAGTAGAGGTCGTAGGGCGGATATTGCCGCGGTGTGGCGAAATTGTCGCGGTAGGTGTCGCGCTCGTCGATGAACGTGATGTAGCTCGTGTTTTTGTCCGACGGGATCACCTTGATGGCGAGGTCCTGTTGGTTGACGGTTACGTCGATGGTGAAGGTGCATGCTTCGGTCGGCGTAAAGGCTTTGGTATGGAAAAGCTTGCGCGAGACGCGGCTGTTCGAGAATTCGCCGTTCTCGTTGCAGCCGAACGCCACGGCGTAATAATCGGTGTCGGATTCCAGCGGGTAGATATCCTCCGAGATATAGAGCGGATCGCGCCGCACGAATCCCGGCGAGGAGAATGCGAGGTCGCCCGTTGCGGTGAAGTCGCTCCAGAGCAGGATGCCGTCGCTCAGCTCGCCGTAATAGGGCCAGAGGTAGCGGTCGTCGATGTAGGTCTGTGCGAAATCGGCGTCGTCATAGGCCATGTCGAAAGTCGATTTCTTGACGAACGTGCAGAAGTAGGGCAGGTCGTCCGAAGGATGGACGGTGCACTTCGCCCCGTACCACGAAATGTCGGAGAGGGTCATCAGATAGGCCGTGTTGATGATTTCGGGGGCTTTGGTGCTGAAAGGAACCCGCATGAGCGGCGTGACGATGTCGAGCGTCTTGGCCGTCAGGTCGTATTTTACGCCGACCACCGAGAGGTCGTAGCTCTCGCCGGGCGTCAGGCCGCTGTATCTGTAGTCGGTTTTGGCGCCTTTGAAGAAGTAATCCACATATTCCGGTCCGTCGACGATGTCGGCTTTGAAACGCTTCTGGAGCTGGGTGATACATGCCTCGTCGCTCTTGGCCGGATCGTAGGGATAGACGTAATAGGACATTTCGGGATCTTTCGGCGTGATGGCGGCCCTGACGCGGGTGTCCCCGACTTCGGTGATTTCGAGCGTGAAGTTGTCGCCTTCGGTTACGCCCGTGTAATCCTTGTCGATCTTGACCTTCATCTTTACCAGCGAGCTGCGGTCGTTGTCGCCGAAGTAGATGACGGCGATTTCGCCTTCCGTTTCGCAGACGGCCTCTTCGGCGGGGGCTTTGATCGTAAGCACCTCGTCGGCGTACGAAACGACCCAGCCGGTGGGCTTGGTCAGCACGACGTCGTTCACGCCCACGCTTTCGGTCTCATAGGTTTTGGTCTCGCCGTAGGCGTAGGTGCCAAGCGCCGGGGCCATTTTGACGAGCAGGTAGAAATCCGAACGCATGGCTACGGTGATCGTCGTGCCGTCCATGAGCGCGAACTGGCGGCCCACCTGCGTCGTTATGAGGCTGTGGGTGATGCCGTTAGCGTTATAGTATTCCTGCAGCCCGAGCAGGTCCAGGCGCAGCTGCTCGGCGATGATGTGCAGCGCCGCGCCGCCCGTCAGTGCGGGGTAGGTATCAAACATGTTCGCGTCGAAGCCGTAGCTGGCGTAGGCTGCGGCGCGGGAGTCCGGGCCTATGCCGTAGTAGTTCCGCGCCCAGGCGCAGAAGGCCATGAGATTGCTGTGCTCGAGCATGACGCCCTTGGGCAGGCCCGTCGAGCCCGAGGTATAGAGCATGATGAAGAGGTCGCCCGGCTCCGGCGGGGGCAGGGGCTCCTCGCAGTCGGGCAGCCGCGGTATCTCGTCGAGCATCAGGACCCGGCCCGCGAAATCCTCCGAGATCAGCGGGGCCAGCTCCGGTGTGGTAATGAGCAGCTTCGCCCCGGAGTCCGAGAGCATCAGGTTCAGGCGCTCCGGCGGGTAGCTGGGGTCCATGGGCAGATAGGCGCCTCCGGCCTTGAGCACGCCCAGAGCGCAGATCACCATGTACTCGCAGCGCGGGATGAGCACGCCCGTCACCGTCTCCCGGCCTATGCCCAGGCGGCGCAGGTTCTTCGCCAGTATGTCCGTCTGTCTGTCGAGCTGCGCATATGTGAGGCTCGTGTCCAGGTACACCAGCGCCGTGTTCTCCGGGTGCAGCCTCGCCTGCTCACGGAAGAGCTCCACCACCGTCCGCTCTCTGTCGTACTCCCGCTCCGTAGCGTTGAAGCACTCTATTTGCGCCCAGGTCCCGGCGTCCGCGAGCTCCACCTCGTCCACATATTCCCTCACGAGGAATTCCTGAGCCGCCTTGGCATATGCCCGGGCCATGTTCTCCGCAAAGCCGCGGCTGAACATGTCCGCCCTGTAGCCTATGTGCAGCCTGTAGCCCCCGCCGCCCAGGTCGGAGAGCTCGAAGATGAGCGGCGTGTTTTCGATGTGCATGTCGTCGTATATGCGCTCGACCTGTATGTCCGCGCCGCGCATGAGCTGGTAGTCCAGCAGCCTGCCCTGGAAGGCGAAGTTCACGTCCGCCTTGACGCCGTGCTCCGCCGCCAGCTCCTCAAAATCTTCCATGGTGCCATAGCGCGGGTCGATGTTGTAGTAATCCTCCACGTCGTACCCGTTGTCATTCTGGGGGGACACGAAAAACGGCGTCAGCCAGATATAGTCCACCCCCAGCTCCTTAATATAATCCAGTTTCGAGGTGACTCCTTTTAAATCTCCCCGTCCGTCCCCTTTGCTGTCGCAGAACGATTTGGGATAAATCTGATATCCCACGCTCCTTCTGAAATCACTCATTCCTGTCTGTCCTTTCTACTCAAACGATGCGATCTCCGTCTCTCCGGCCTGCGTCTTCATCCCTGTATGGAACTGGAGACTGGACGCATTTCCCTCATCCGTCACCACGAACACCGTGACGGTGGGATGGCCGGCGGCCAGAATCTTTTTCTTATCAAAACGGATCAGTGGCTGTCCCGCGCGGACCTTGTCCCCCTCCTTCACGAAGAGCTCAAACCCGTCGCCGTTCATGCTGACGGTGTCGATGCCCACGTGAATCAGAATCTCCAGGCCATTTTCCAGCGTCAGGCCGCAGGCGTGGCGGGGATCCTCCATGACC
>ERZ779866.2366-NODE-2366-length-17154-cov-3.982864_pt1 | contig 17154 bp, 17 predicted proteins | sample MGYA00511248_ERZ779866 | MGnify/ENA primary metagenome ERZ779866 (study PRJEB29588, sample SAMEA2155758) | human gut metagenome | biome: human gut; feature: human-associated habitat; material: faeces | place: Denmark | collected 2008/2010 ... | reverse complement strand
CATGCAGGTGCGGATAGTCGTCAATGGCTAGAATTGGGGATACGTTCCCAAGAAATCGTGCACGTAAGTGCGCGGTAGTTCATTTTTGCCACTGATCGCCAGTCTAATCGATCGCCGAAATGACTTTGAGTATTGCCATTGCCCGTAGCTTTGAAAGTCACATGATCATTTCCCTAGTATGAGGCATACCAACAGTAGAGTCTTATTTTCTAAATGGAGTGCAAGCGCAACCTTTTGGTTACTCTTTCCTCGGTGATTTTTTTCAAATTTTTTAGAAATGATGAGTAACGATATAATGTGAGGATCGCAAAGTTGTTGTAATACTTTGCTGTGTTATCTTGTCTAAAGCACCCAGAAACGTTTCCGACATGGGAATGTTGATTAGGAAAAAGGAATTTAAAATTATGGCAGATCTCGATTCCATGAATGCTCAAATGGATGTCAACGCTTTGGTGCGTGAAGAAGTGGTAACGGATCGTAAGATTGGATCCATTCGGGTACTCACTCCGATTACTGTGGATGGTATGCGTGACATGAATCGTGAAGTCATCTATTTGGGTGAAACACAGATTATGACGCAGATGGGACCGTTGCCAATTTCTTTTGAAATCAAGGCAAAGACTTTGGCTGAGGCGGTGAGCGGATATGCCGAGGCGGCAAAAGCCGGCGTTGAAGAGACGATTGCTAAGATCGAAGCGATGCGCCGTGAAGCGGCAACAAAAATTGTCACTCCTGGTGACGCTGGTTTTGCGGCAACCGCCAATAAAATTCAAATGCCTTAATGTCAGTGATGCCAACCGTTCAGCCTTTCACCCGCGATGATTTGAAAAACGCCAAAATCCGTCTTTTGCGAGACGGACGATCGGCCAATGCGTGCGTTAGTTGTGTGACCATTGACGGACTGGATTGGACGCTTAAAGACTTCGCCGGGCGATCTTGGTGGGTCCGGACTTTTTTGGTTCCCTTTCTTCTAGGACACGAGTATCGCATCTTGTTGCGGCTTAAAGGGATTGAAGGGATTGCAAGTGATGCCTTTATGCTTGATCGCAACGCCTTGGCGATTCGGTTTTTGCCGGGAAGGCCATTGTCGACTCTAAAGCCGGAAGAGGTAAGTAGCGACTACCTAAAGGCGATGGAGACGCTGCTGACTCAGGTGCATTCACGCGCGGTGGTGCATCTGGACACTCGGGGAACGGGCAATTGGTTGGTCTCTCCTCAAGGGCAGCCGCTTTTGATTGATTTCCAAGCTGGGTTAAGCACCCGGCACTTGCCTCGAGGCTTGCGGCACGTCTTGGAATTGATCGATATGAGCGGCGTCTATAAGAAGTGGCGTGAATGGCATCCGGAGACATTTGGAACAGAGCGGGAAGCGCTTTGGCAAGAAGCGCAAAAATGGCGATCACGCTGGAAGCTCAAGGGTTACTTCGGTCTTAAGAAAAAGGCCGGGGATAATAAATTTGGATCTCAGTAGATTTCATTAACCGGGCAGCCGTCTTCGACTGCCCCTTTTACAACGTTTATCAACCTTTTATGGCTCAATACGTTTTCACAATGAATCGCGTGGGCAAAATTGTTCCGCCCAAGCGTCAAATTCTCAAAGATATTTCTTTATCGTTTTTCCCTGGCGCCAAAATTGGAGTTTTGGGATTAAACGGTGCGGGCAAGTCGACGCTATTGAAAATTATGGCAGGTGTCGACACTGATATCGAGGGCGAAGCACTGCCAATGCCCGGTATCAAAATCGGATTTTTGCAACAGGAGCCGCAATTAAATCCCGGGCACACGGTTCGCCAAGCTGTCGAAGAGGGGATGAGTGAACTGTTAGACGCCCAAAAGCGCCTGGACGAAGTCTATGCGGCTTATGCCGATCCCGACGCTGACTTCGACGCACTTGCGGCTGAACAGGCAAAGCTTGAAGCGATCATCAATGCGGCGGGAACCAATGCTGAAACTCAGATGGAAATTGCGGCTGACGCGCTCCGTTTGCCGCCATGGGACGCTAAAATCGAACACCTCTCCGGTGGCGAAAAGCGTCGAGTGGCACTATGCCGGTTGCTGCTTTCACATCCGGACATGTTGTTGCTTGACGAACCGACCAATCACTTGGATGCCGAAAGTGTGGAGTGGCTTGAGCAATTCTTGCATCGCTTCCCAGGCACGGTTGTCGCCGTCACTCACGATCGCTACTTTTTAGACAACGCCGCGGAATGGATTTTGGAATTGGACCGCGGCGAAGGGATACCATGGAAAGGCAATTACTCTTCGTGGCTTGATCAAAAAGAAAAGCGTCTGGAAATTGAAAAGCGCCAAGAAGATGCCCGCATGAAAGCGATCAAGCATGAGTTGGAATGGGTTCGCCAAAATGCCAAAGGTCGCCAAGCAAAGAGTAAGGCTCGCTTGGCTCGCTTTGAAGAAATGTCTAGTTACGAGTACCAAGCTCGCAATGAAACAAATGAAATTTTCATTCCGGTCGCAGATCGTTTAGGCAACGATGTCATCAAGTTTGAGCATGTTAGCAAAGGATTCGGTGATCGACTCCTGATTGATGATTTGAGTTTTACCATTCCGCCCGGAGCGATTGTCGGTGTCATCGGACCCAATGGCGCAGGCAAATCCACTTTGTTTAAGATGATTTTGGGCAAGGAGACACCTGATAGCGGCTCGATTTCCATCGGAAAAACTGTCAAGATCAGCGCTGTGGATCAAATGCGTGATTCGTTGCCAAACGATAAGACCGCATGGGAAGCCGTAAGCGATGGTCAGGACATTTTGCAGGTTGGTAAATTCTCAATGCCTTCGCGTGCGTATCTCGGACGTTTCAATTTTAAGGGAGGAGATCAACAAAAGTTGGTTGGCGCCCTCTCCGGTGGAGAACGGGGTCGTTTGCATTTGGCTAAGACACTTTTAGCCGGCGGCAATGTTCTTTTACTTGACGAGCCGTCTAACGACCTGGATGTCGAAACACTGCGCGCTTTGGAAGATGCCCTGTTGGAATTTGCCGGCTGCGCGATGGTGACCTCGCACGATCGTTGGTTCCTCGACCGTATCGCCACCCATATTTTGGCGTTTGAAGGGGATTCAAAAGTGGTGTTTTTCGACGGAAACTACACTGAATACGAAGCGGATAAAAAACGTCGCTTAGGCGAGGAAGCCGCCAAACCCCACCGTTTGCGTTTTAAACCACTCAAGCGTTAACGGATTGTTCTAACAACAAGGGGACGAGCTTAAAAAGTTCGTCCCTTTGTGCCATCAAAGGCGGGTCTTTTTGTGCAGAGTCTCAAAAATATCCCGAAATCCAGTTTTCGATTAGACTTGAAAGGTCTTTTAGTGTGCCACTTCCTCTAGTGAGAGTGGATCTTTTGGGTTAATAATTACGGAGTTGCTCATGGCCTATGTTGTACGTGAAAGTCAACCTGGTGACGCTACGTATGTTGCTGATTTACATCGGCGTCTTTACCCGGAAGAGTATGAATGGGGGCCCGCTTTCATTGCCTACGCTGAGAAAATTGCATTGGATTTTGAGTTGCGTCCTAAGAGTGATAAAGAAGCTTTGTGGATCGTAGAAGAAGTGCCTCAGGGACAACGGGTTGGGTCCATCATGCTTTGTGCCACAGACGATCCCGAAGTGGGCCAACTCAGATTGCTTGCCGTGGAAAAGGCTCATCGCAGGCATGGTCTAGGTCGAAAACTTGTCAATGTATTGCTTGAAAAAGCTCGCGCTCTCGGATACAAAAAAATCATCCTGTGGACAGCGGCACCATTGGATTCCGCTATACGGCAATATGAGCGTTTTGGATTTAAAGTAGTGGAGTTGAGTGAAAACAACACGTGGCGTACAGACGGGGAAAAAGTAACAGAAATCAAAATGGAGTTGGATTTCTCAATGGTTTCGTAAGACCTAGTCTTAAGAACGGTGTGGAGAGCCGATTTCAGAGATTGGAACCGTCTAAAGTTAAGGTCATGCTCGATAAAGTAACGCTTCAAGATCCGGCTAATGAAATTTCACTGGCTCAGATTGAACTAGTGGATGGGAAACCTTATTCTCCGATTTTTCAAGATATTTATGCAACACGAAGTGGTGCTTACGGTCAGGCGTGCGCTGTTTTTTTGGCTCAAGGAGAGATTGCGTCCCGTTGGGCTAACAAAAAAGCATTTTGTATTCTTGAAAACGGTTTCGGTCTCGGAACAAATTTTCTTGCGACGTTAAAGGCTTGGCGAGAAGACCCTAACCGACCAGAATGTTTGGATTATGTCAGTATAGAGCGCTTCCCTGCGAGCGCTGCAGAGATTGAGCGTTATGCAGCACCGGAGGTGCGTGATTACGCCAAGGAACTGGCCGCATCGTGGCCACAGCCACTACCCGGTTTCCATGTTTTGGAATTTGATCATGGGCGAGTTCGGCTTACATTAATTTTTCATGATGCAAGAAAAATTGCGTCGGAATTGAGCTTAAATTATGACGCTTTGTTTCTTGACGGCTTTTCTCCATCGAAAAATCCCCAGATGTGGGAACCTCATCTTTTGATGTCTTTAGCTCGTTATGCAAAACCGCAAGCGACAGTGACAACATGGTGTACGGCCGGGGCGGTTAGGGCGACGCTTACTCGAGCGGGCTTTTTGCTGGAAAAGCGGGCAGGGTTCGGGGCAAAATCAGAGCGCCTGTTCGGTGTGATGAGGGCTTCAAGATCGCATGATCAAAGAGAGGCCTATAAAGGTGATGTCATTGTTATTGGCGCCGGCCTTGCTGGGAGCAACGTGGCATTTGAATTGTCTCGTCGTGGCGTTCCTGTCCGGGTAATTGATGAAGGGGCTGTGCCAGGATTTGGTGCGAGTGCGCTTGCTTGGGGGATTTTGCATCCGCACTTTAGTCGCGATGATAACTTATTGTCACGACTGTCCCGCGAAGGGTTTCTTGCGACTTGTAGACGTTTGGATGAGCTTGAGCGATCAGGGGTGGAGCTTTCGGTTCGTGATGGGTGTTTGCAAATGGCTCACACGGACGAAATTTACGCGCAATGGCAGGAGGCTGTCAGTAAATCGCTTCCGTTTAAGTTGCCTGAGAGCTATGCGCGCTTTTTAACTGCTTCTCAAGCCAGCGAAGAAGCGGGGATTGGTTTAAAGCGGGGAGGGTGGTTTTTCCCTCATGCCGGTATGGTTCGAGTCGGCGCCTTTTGCCGAGCGTTGATTTCTGCCAGCCAAGTACCTTATCGAGGAAACACGCGAGTTGAACAACTTGTGCGTCGGGCTGATAAATGGGCGCTTTATGGTCAGTTCGGAGAGCTGTTAGATGAAGCCAACCACATTGTTTTAGCCAACGCCTGGCAGGCGCAGCGTTTGTTGCAAACCCACTATTTGGCATTTGATTGCCTCCCAGGGCGCATTACGCTCTTAAGAGATACCGATTTAGTTGGGTTAAAAATCCCAGTTAGTGGTGAAGGCTACATGACCCGAATGCCTGACGGTTTTTGCGGGGTTGGCGCCACGTATGAATTGCCGAGAACGGGACTTTGGACAGAAAATCGAGCCCATGAAGAGAATTTAGCCAAACTGGAGAGACTACTACTGAATCAGCCTCAGGTTGTTGTCACGGGAGCTTACTGTGGGCAAAGAGCGTCAGGCTTGGGACGTTTGCCTTATGTTGGTCCGGTGTGCGACGAGTTGGCTTGGTTCAGCCGCTGGAAGAAAAATCCCTCTCAATACGATGAGGATTCATCTTTGAATTTTGAAGGACTTTGGCTTCATAGCGCTTTTGGTTCTCGTGGCGTGTCAATGACCACAAGAACAAGTCAGATATTGGGTGCTTTGATAACCGGAAGTCCTGTGCCGGCAGAAAAATCCCTTTTAAAGGGAATAGGATCCGCCAGAGCTGTGATCCGATGGCTCAAGTCAAAGGAGAATGCCACTTAATTGAGAGACTTGTCAACGAGAAAAATTGAATCTATCAATTCTGAATCGATTCGAACAAAAATTGACGATAGCCAAGCAATTGAAGGCTACCCTGCATAAGTAAAGATGCGTTTGGCTATCAGTGTGATATCAGAAAGATCAAAACCAAAGAGATGTCCGATCAACCACCTTGAGTAGGTGGTTTCAGCAACATCTCTTTATTGAAATTGGTAAATCAAGAGGGCTGATTTACTTGCGTTTCGCCCGCAAGCGTGTTGTCGCACAAGGCGATCAAAGAATCCACTTCCGACTTGGAACGGTTCATTTCTTCGACGGCCCGTTTCATTTCTTCAACAGCCTGGCGTTGCACCAAATTTTCATAAGCGATGCGCAAGGCTGCCAGGACAGCCACCGAATCGGGTGAAAATACTTTGCCGGGTTGATGAATTTCCTGCATATGGCGCTGAACCAACTCCGCACAAGCTCGCAGGTTAGCTTCTTCTTCAGGGGCGACCGCCAAGCGGTAATCACGCCCCATGATCGTTAAAGTCAGTGTATTTCGCACAGCCATAGTCAATCACTCTCTTATTAGAAAGTCATCGTCGGGGCGTCGTTGTCAACAGTTTGTTGTGTCTTTTCAATGGAACGGATAAGCGCATCAAGTCGTTCGATGGCTTCTTGCGTTTCGGCTTTTGTCAAGCCTGCGTTCTCGTCCTTTTGGGCGATGATTGCTTGCAATTCCTTGTTTTGTTCGCGAAGATCATTGACTTCCTGAATCAGTGCGCGAACGCGATCGGCTAAAAGTTCAAGCTGTTGTTGCATCTTAGTACTATTCCTTTCGGACAATTAAAGAGCGTTCTGCTCCACATCTTCTTGCGCTTTCTTTTCCGAGTCGATGACCGTCATCTGAGATTCATCGCCTTGGAAAACTTCATCGTTGCCCAGAATCATCTGGTCGGCTTGGGTTTCGTTCGGCAACGGATTGAATTCGTAGCGAGAAAGACGTCCTGTTTCGTCAAAATACACTGTCAGGCGGCGTCTTTCAATATCACCGAAACGTGGGTTCATATAATAGACATAATCCCAACGGTTTTGGTGAAACATATCCCGCAAAAGCGGCACGCCCAGCAAAAATTGCACCTGTAGCTGTGTCATGCCGATGTGCAACTGATCCACCATTTCTTTGGTGACCAAGTTACCCTGATGCATATCGGGTCTATAGGGATTAATTAGGGACGTGATGGCTTCGGTCGGTTGGAACCAATCCGTGAACGAATCCCATTGGGACTCGATCTGGGCACAGCCCGTCAAACAAAGAGCGGCACCCATGGAGCCGGCCAGTACACATTTTTTAATCATACGTACATCAAAACAGTCGAAATTTTTGTGCTAGCGCATTGAAAACCCAAAAGACGCACGACACGAACCCAACTCGAACAGTCGAGCTACTTCATAACCCCGTAATGATAAACTAATGTCAGCGCTTACGCCTAAAATTGAGTTAATTTTTTCAAATTTACGTGAATCGATATTCATTGTGGAGAACGCCATGTTGACTTTCACACGTCGTCGTTCGCTCGGGACCGCTTTAGCTCTTTTATTTTCTACTGCCGTACCGGTAGCGCATGCAGATCCAGCGAATGTTCCGGTAATTTGGGACGGAAAGAAAATGTTTGAATCATTTCAAAATGAGGCAACCGGCATTTCGTCAAAGGGACCAGCGGGTCGTCCTAAAGCGTATGTCGCTTTCGACACTCAATGTCGTGACTGCTGGCATTTGCACCGCAAGCTTGAACCCTTTCTGGATAAGATTGAGTTTGTATTTTGTCCGATTTCGTTTATGAATATTCACTCCGAGCCTCAAGCGACAACGATTTTGATTGACAAGGACCCTCTGGCGAAACTTAACGAGCATTTTGAACATTTCAGCGACATTGATTTCCGGGGAATCCGTTACGGCAAAGTCGAAGATTTACCTGTTGATGTTCGCGACAAAGTTTGGGTTAACACAAAACTGCACCGTCGGGCTGGTTGTCGCGCTGTTCCGTACGGCGTGTTTAAAAATTCCAAAGGTCAGTATTTGCCTTTCGATGAACGGCTGACCGTGGAGGAGTTAAAAACTCTCTTTGAACTTTGAGTTTGGCTTCGGTTGCGAAGGTTAACAAAAAAAAACTTGAGATCAAAGCGTTTGTCGCTTTCTCTGCATGATAATATACGAGAGACCATCTATTTGAGCTCATATTGACGTTTGTGGTTTGTGTCGTTGACGGTCAATATTGGTAAAGGTGAATGAATTGAAATACGATTCGAGTGATTTGAAAAGTTTAGGACTTAAAGCGACGATTCCGCGTCTGCGCATCTTAGATATTTTCCAGAAAGCAGCCTCGGAAGGAGAGCGCCATTTGACGGCTGACCAAGTGTTTTCAATGCTTAGAGACGAGGGTGAGGATGTTGGCTTAGCTACGGTTTATCGTGTTCTGTCTCAATTTGAGGTTGCCGGTATTTTGCGGCGTCATCATTTTGAATCTGACAGCGCGACGTATGAACTTGGAGAGCCGGAACATCATGATCACTTAGTGTGTGTTCAGTGCGGCAAGGTCGAGGAGTTTGTCGATGTGGAAATCGAACGCCGCCAACAAGAAATTGCCGATCGCTATGGATTCGCCTTGGAACACCACACGCTTTGCTTGTATGGCATTTGCAAGGAATGCAGAGAGAAAAATCAGCAGAAATCACAGCAGGCGCAAAAGCCTCTGTAATTTAGACAAGGGTGACTTGTTGGTCACCTTTTTTTAGTTTTTGTAATGTTGGGCAATTTGTATCAGTTCTCTTGCGTTCTCGAGCGCTTTTTCAGTAACGTGCTCACCGCCTAACATTCTGGCAAGTTCCTGAACACGTTCAGTTTCTGCTAATGCGTTGACGCGGCTTACCGTGGTGGCATTCTCCTCTGACTTACTGATGTGAAGATGACTTTTCCCGTAGGCCGCGACTTGCGGCAAATGGGTCACGCAAAGCACCTGGCGCGTTAATGAAAGGGTTTTTAGCAGTTTTCCGACGACGTCAGCGACTGCGCCGCTGATGCCGGAGTCAACCTCGTCAAAAATTAAAGTATCCACTGGTGTGGCAGAAGAAGTGATTACCGCGATCGCCAAACTAATACGCGAAAGTTCGCCGCCGGAGGCCACTTTAGTTAGTGGTCTGGGGGTAACGCCTGTGTGGCCAGCCACGAGGAATTCACAATGTTCAAGCCCTGACGCAGAAGGATCCGTTTCTTTGAGAATCACTTCAAAAGAGCCTCCCTTCATAGATAGGGACTGCATCGCTTCAGTGACCTTCTGACCTAAATCTCTTGCGGCGTGTCGACGGAGTTGGCTAAGGCGCGTGGCGGCAGTCTTGTAGATTTGCCATGCGTTGCGTTCCTCGTGTTGTAGCGCTTCGAGATCTGAACCTTCCTGGAGGGTTTTTAACTTTTTCTCCGTTTCCGCGAGTTTTTCATACAGCGCTTCGGGAAGCACATGAAATTTACGGGCCGTATTGAAGTAAAGGGAAACTCGAGCATCGACCTCATCGAATCGACTTTCATCGAGGTCCGTTCGATCACGGTAGCGTTCCAATTCCCTGACGGCGTCTTCGGCAATGGCCAGCGATTCATTCAGTTGTGCGGCAATTGCTCCGAGGTGTTCATCAACAGTTGCCAATGACTCGAGCGCTGAAGCGTGTTTAGACAAAATGTCAATCGCGCTCCCGTCGACTTGGGAAAGCTCCTCAGCCGCGATGTCAAGTTCTTCCAAAATATCGTGGGCATTCGCTAATCGCCGATGTTCATTATTGAGTTCTTCCCATTCATCTTTTTTGGGTGCAACCGCTGAGAGTTCCTCATATACCCATGCCAGTCGCTCTGCTTCTTCGGATAATTTTTGCGCATTAAGTTTTGCTTGTTCGAGTTGAGAGGCGGCTGTTTTCCATCGAGTAAACGTCTCTTTGACGTTATTGAGCTCTTCTCGATAGGCGCCGTACTCATCCAATAAATTAAGCTGTCCTGAAAGCTTTAGAAGTGATTGATGGGCATGCTGACCGTGAATGTCCAAAAGTCGCTCCCCTAAGCTTCGCAATTGCCCAGCGGTAACATTGATGCCGTTAATCCATGCTCGAGAGCGACCGCTTCTATCAATTGTTCGGCGCACAATGACAGTCCTTTCAATCAAATCGGCCTCATCGTCAACCAGCGCCTCGTTTTTAAGATAGTCATGGATTTTTTCGCTAACTTCAAAAATTGCGGAAATGTCCGTGGACTTCGCGCCTTCTCGAATGACTCCAACATCGGCCCGATCGCCTAACACCAACCCTAAGGCGTCTATCAAAATGGATTTGCCGGCACCGGTTTCACCGGTTAAAACCGTCAGCCCAGGTTCAATCTCCAGCGAGAGTTGGGGCACGATGACAAAGTCTTTTAAAGAGAGGTGGGTGAGCATAGGCGAGTTGTCCGGTTATCGTTTTTCTTCAGCGCTCGCGCTGGGCATGGAATTCCAGTAAAGCTTTTGTTGTAGCGTCTTGTAGTGATTGTGATTGAGTGGGTGCAAAAGGACAAAGCTTTCCGGTATTGACGTAATACGCAATACGTCATCAATTTGCATGGAAAAGAAATCTTGCATGTCACAGTACACCGCCGCTTCTTTTGCAGCGATAAGTGAAATTTCCACAGTGCAATTGCCGGGAAGCACTATGGGGCGATTCGTGAGCGTGTGCGGCGCCACAGGAACCAACACCATGGCGTTTAAAGATGGGTGCAAAATGGGGCCGCCCGCAGCCAAGGCGTAAGCCGTTGAGCCAGTCGCAGTGGCCACAATGACGCCATCAGCGCGCTGTGTCGCCATGGGGGAACCGTCGACTGAAACGTTAAATTCCACCATGGAGCCGGCGCGTCCGTGCGTGATTCCCGCATCGTTGACGGCCGTCGCGGTGAAAACACATTTTCCGCGACGTAAAACTTTCGCTTCAAGCATACCACGAGTGTCTGCTGAGTATTCCCCGTGTAAAAGGGGAGGAAGCGTTTTGTGCATGTCTTTGAGCGAAAAGTCGGTAATGAATCCAAGTCGCCCTGCATTGATCGCAATCATTGGTAGGTGGTAACACGCCATGCGACGGGCAATGCCCAGGGTGGTTCCGTCCCCTCCGATGATGATGATCAGATCGGCTTTTTGTCCCAATGTGTTGAGATCGTAACCGACGGCCCCCGGGATGTGCTTTGCCGTACTTTCTTCTAGTAGTGCCTGAACTCCTTCCTTTTCAAGGATGGAAAGGAGCAATTGCAACGCTTCCCCCATGGGTTCGGTTCGCTTGACAAAGATGGCGGCGGTTTTAAAGTCAGTCATGTTGAAAACGAAAAAAGAGCCGAACAATACGCCTTGTTCGGCTCCGAGAGTTATCGGTTGTTCCCCGTTATTGTATACGGTTAGACATCCTCTGGTGCGTTAACGGCCACACAGTGGAAACCGGAGTCCGCGTGGATGACTTCTCCGGTGATGCAGGTGGAGAGGTCGGACAAGAGGAAAGCGGCTAAATTACCGATTTCTTCAATTGTCACTGTGCGACGAAGCGGAGCGGAGTCTTCCATGATGTGTAAAAGCTTCGAGAAGTTCTGAATGCCCGAAGCCGCGAGCGTTTTAACAGGACCGGCGGAAATCGCGTTGCAACGGATGCCCTTGGGGCCGACTGAGCTGGCGATGTAACGGGTGCTGGCTTCCAACGCCGCTTTCGCCAAACCCATCGTGTTGTAGTTCGGAACAACGCGTTCTCCACCCAAATAGGTCAAGGTGACAAGTGAGCCGTTGCGTCCTTGCATTAAAGGCAGGGCAGCGCGGGCGATTGCCGGGAAAGAGTAAGCGGAGATATCCATGGCGATCTTGAATGCGTCGCGGGTGCATCCTTCCAAGAAATCGCCGGCAATTGCCTCACGTGGGGCAAAGCCGATGGAGTGAACAACGCCGTCCAAGCATCCCCAACGTTCTTTGAGTTGTTCAAATGTATTGTTGATCTGTTCGTCGCTGCTGACATCCATTTGCAAAACAATGTCGCTGTCGAATTCTTTTGCAAAACCGGTCAAACGCTCTTTAAAGCGCTCGTTGGCATAAGAAAAAGCCAATTCAGCGCCTTCTCGATGACAGCATTTTGCAATGCCGTAAGCGATGGAGCGGTTACTGACAATGCCGGTAATTAAAATCTTTTTGCCTTGAAGAAAACCCATGTCGTCCCCTCTAATAAGAAATTATTCAACCCGCTCATTGTATCAAGGGCAAGCCTTAGAGAAAAGCCTAAAAGAGGCTAATGCGGAATGCGAAGCCGCTGCCCGACCGATAGCGTGTTATCCGTGAGATGATTGGCGTCCTTAATTGCGCTGACAGTTGTGCGATGGCGGTTGGCGATCGTAAAAAGCGTATCACCTGCGCGAACTCGATAAGTGGTGTCTTGCAAACGCTTTCGTGTTCGGTCGGGGACTGTCAAACGCAAGCGTTGCCCGACCAAAATGCGATTGTTTTTCAAATGGTTGTCTTTCCGAATGTCAGCTGCCTTGATGCCGAAACGCGCAGCAATCTTTGACAGGCTGTCTCCTTTTTGGACTCGATAAGTGATGCGACGCTTCGTTGGCAGCGGTTCGAGTTTTAGTTGGGACTCGGATTCGCTTAAGGTGATTCCTTGAGCGAGGGCGACCGGGTCGTTGTTTTTGACCAACAATGTGCTGCCGTTTTGAACCCGGCGGTTTTTCGGAATTTTATTGGCTGCCCGCAACTCTTCTTCTGTCATCCCGAAACGCTTGGCGACGGAAGAGAGTGTGTCTTTGCCCTGCATCGTGTAGGTGGACCAATTCGACAGCGGCTTTCCTGTTGCCTGCCAATTAATGAGATTTGAGACGAAGGCGTCAGCTTTCGCAGCGGGAATCAGGATTGATCCTTGGTGGGCTGCGACAACGACCGGGCGGTTATAGCCGGGATTTAATAAACGAAATTCGTCTAAGTCCGTTTCTGCTAATTGAGCCGCTGTCTCTAGATCCAAATCTCGATCCTTATTGACTCGGACAAAATAAGGTTCATTGGGGATAGCCGGTAGTTCCAGACCAAACGCTTCTGGTGTGGCAATGAGACGTTTAACTGCCAAAAGTTTGGGGACATAGCGTTTTGTTTCACGAGGCAAACGCAAGTGCATGAAGTCAGTGGGTTCACCGCGTTTTCGGTTGGCTTCAATGGCACGACGCACGGTGCCCTCGCCGCAATTGTAGGCGGCAAGTGCCAAATGCCAGTCATTAAATTGAGCGTAAAGCGCGTTGAGATAATCAAGCGCGGCATGAGTGCTCTCAATGATGTCTAAACGCGCGTCGCGCCAACTGGATTGACGCAAATTGAAAATATCTCCAGTTGAAGGCAGAAACTGCCAAAGACCCGCAGCTTTCGAGCGCGAGAGCGCTTCAGGTTGAAAGGCGCTTTCGATAAAAGGCAATAGCGCAATTTCAGTGGGCATGCCTCGCCGCTGCGTTTCAGACACAATGAAGTACAGATACATCCGAGCTCGCAACGCCATGCTTTGCGTGTAGTTGAGCGCCTGGGTGTAACGACGCAATTCCGCGTCAACGACGGTTTCGGGGAGATCATTTAAAGCAAATCCCTTGCGAATGGTCTCCCAGACGGAATCTTCAGGCATCACGACGCGAGAGCGCGCTTCGCGCAACTCGACCGCTTGTGCCAATTCGTCTTCAATGGTGATATCGCCTAAAAGATCGATATAGTCAGTTGCGGCACTAACCGATGTGACGACAAGCGCCATCGGAATAAAGCAGATAAACTTTTTTAGCATGCTCTCAAAAAGAATCAAACTTGGAGCATCTCAGGGTTTTGCCCCGAGACAATAGCTCTTAGTCCGTCAGCATCAATGATGTGAACGTGTTTTTGATTCACGGCAATCAAATTGTCGTGACCGAATCGAGAGAGAACGCGGCTAACCGTTTCGAGTTTAAGTCCCAGGTAAGAGCCGATTTCCGCGCGAGTCATTCGAAGGACAAACTCGGTGCGGGAATAACCGCGAGATTCGAAACGTTGAGCCAAGCTTAAGAGAAATGCCGCGAGCCGTTCTTCAGCGTGCATGGAGCCTAACAACAGCATCAAGCCGTGTTGGCGAACAATTTCGCGGGAGAGAATTTTCTGAAAATGAATGCTGTAATCGGGGATTTCGTTACAGGCAGCCAAAATCCGTTCATATGGAATCATACAGACTTCGGTATCTTCCAAAGCGACCACATCACATGAATACACATCATTGGCAATGCCGTCCAATCCCAGCAACTCGCCCGACATGTGAAAATTCGTGACTTGTTCCCGGCCGTCGCTACTCATCACCGAGCTTTTCAAAAAGCCCAAACGGATTGCGTAGATGCAATCAAACTTGTCACCGGCGCGAAACAAAGGCTCTCCTCGTCGAATACGCTTGCGGGACGAGACCAAATCCTCAAGACGGTCAATGTCTTTTAAGGAGAGTCCGAGCGGTACGCAATGTTCACGAAGGTTGCAGTGTGAACAGTTCACGCGAAGCGTGGGCACTGCGTTGATCGTAGTGGGCATATTCGACATGGGAAGCTAGCTTTAATTAGAAATCAATTAATTATCAAGAACCGAGTCTGTCCGTGTGTGTCGCTCTGTCTTTCAGTTTCTGGTAATAATTGCAAGGCAGAATACAATACGATTAACCAGCCGTCGGATCATTGATATTTATCAAATAATCAACGGTGAAATGATAACAGAACTTTAATCTAAATCAATAAAAGACATTTAATAAAATGCTAACGATTGACCCAAACACCACAGGCGTGGAATTGCCATCCTTAGAGCTGTTGCAAAAATTTGATGTGCCTGCTCCGCGTTATACCTCCTATCCGACGGCAGACCGTTTTCAGAAAACGTTTACGGCGGCCGACTATGAGAAGGCTCTAAAAGAACGCGAAGCCGAAAAACCGCTAAGCCTTTATGTTCATATTCCCTTTTGCAATGACATTTGTTTTTACTGCGGCTGCAACAAGCAAGTCACTCGTGATCACAGCAAAAGCGGCGAATACTTGGATGTGCTTGGACGAGAAATTGAATTGGTCAAGGAGCGCATTACTGGCAATACCACGGTCAGTCAATTGCATTTTGGAGGGGGATCGCCAACCTTCTTAAATAACGATGAAATTGAACGGGTGATGGCATTGATCACGGAACATTTCCCGTTGCAAGAGGGGGGAGAGTTTTCAATGGAGGTGGATCCACGAACCTGCCCTCCTGAAAAGGTTCAAACGTTGGCGAAAGTTGGCTTAAATCGCATGAGTTGCGGGGTGCAGGATTTTAACCCCGACGTTCAAAAGGCGGTCAATCGCATCCAACCTTTTGAAATGACGCGAGACACCATGCTAGCGGCTCGTGAAGCAGGTTTCCATTCGATCAACATGGATTTGATTTACGGTTTGCCCAAACAAACTCGCAAGAGCTTTGAAAAAACGCTTGATCAAGTTTTGGAGCTATCTCCGGACCGTATTGCCCTTTATCACTATGCGCATTTACCGCATATTTTCCCGCCTCAGCGCCGAATTCTCGATGCGGATTTGCCTTCGACGGTTGAGAAGGTTCACATCATGATGGATGCGATTACCCGATTGACGCAAAATGGTTACCGTTACATTGGAATGGACCATTTCGCGAAGGTCACAGACGAGTTGGCCATTGCGCAAAAAGAAGGAAAGTTACAACGCAATTTCCAAGGTTATTCCACTCGTCCTGACTGTGATATGGTTGCTTTGGGCGTTTCAGCAATCAGTAATGTCCATCATTGTTACGCTTGCAATCCACGAGATCTTCCGAGCTATTACGAAGCTATCCGCGAAGGGCGCTTAGCGACGAACCGCGGTTACAAGCTGTCAGAAGAGGACCAGTTGCGTCATGCGGTGATCATGACGATTATGTGTCAATTTAAACTTGAGAAAGCGGAGATAGAGTCTCGCTTTGGCATTCATTTTGATGAGACGTTTGCCTATGAGCTTCGCAAGCTACGCAATTATGAAAAGGTTGGCTTGGTTGAGTTGACGCCTGAAGCGATTGTTGTCAGTCCGAAAGGTAAGATTTTTGTGCGGGCCGTCGCTATGCAATTTGACCGCTATCTTCGAGAGTCGGATCGGGCCGGCGGGTATTCAAAAATTGCTTAATGATTTCTTTTGATTGACGCGGGCGAAAACCCGCGTCAATCATTCAAAAAAGACCTTGGGATAAACAATATCGCCGTTCATGTCGTCGAGACTGTTGGGTTGTAACGCTATTGCGAGACAACAGTCCATGTGATCGGGAAACGGCATCATGATGCCAAACTCTGAGGCTCTTACATAGCCAAAGCGGCTGTAGTATCCCGGGTTGCCTAAGACGACAATTCCCTTGTAATTTAAGCGAGTTGCTTCGCGGTGAGCTGCGTTGACGAGTGCGCTGCCGATACCCTGTTTTTGCCAGGCTGGTGAAACCGAGAGTGGAGCCAGAGCAAGCAGTTTTCCTATTCGTTTATTAGAGACAACTTGCACTTCAGATAAAAGCACATGACCGACAATTTCTCTGTTTATCGATTCGGCGACTAGTGAAAGTTCTGGGATAAATTGGGGAAGCTTCCTCAATTTATTCACTAGCTCGTGTTCGCTCTGATCGCTTTCTTTGACGTTAGAAAACGCTTCTTGGATTACTTTCTGAGTTTTGAGAATGTCTGAGGCGGTTTCTTGTCGTATAAAAATCGTGTCGTTATTCAAAAAAATCTCCTGGAAATATAAGACTAACGAGATTGTTGTCGGAAAGCGTATCCTTGTCAAACAAAAACGCCCCCGAGGAATCCCCTGGGAGCGTTTGAATTAAAACTCTTAAGATCTATTGTCTAAATCTTAGAAGACGATGTAGGTAGCGATCAAACCGATTACAGCAACCGGAGCAGAACGCTTAACAATGTCCATCGGGTTCACACCTGCCAAACCAGCGACCAAAATCACACCGCCGGCCAACGGGGAAGCGGTACGGCCCAAACCGCCGGTGAAGGCAGCAAGCATACCCAAGTTGTGAATTTCCATACCGAAGGATTCAGCGTGCGGAGTCACGGCTTCGTTAAAGGCGAAAGCCGCAGCGTCACCGGAACCGGTCATCACACCCATGATGAACGGACCAAATGCACCACCGATCTTGGCCCATTCGTTGGAGTTTTGTAAGAATTCAACCAAGAGGTCAA
>ERZ779866.2363-NODE-2363-length-17170-cov-5.111014_pt1 | contig 17170 bp, 16 predicted proteins | sample MGYA00511248_ERZ779866 | MGnify/ENA primary metagenome ERZ779866 (study PRJEB29588, sample SAMEA2155758) | human gut metagenome | biome: human gut; feature: human-associated habitat; material: faeces | place: Denmark | collected 2008/2010 ... | reverse complement strand
GGCACCGCGCGGGCAGCCGCGAGGTTCATGGTTTGGCAGATCCGGACGGGTACGCGGATAGTCAGTCTGCTGGGTTTCCCAGGTGACCAGACCGTTTTTGACGTAGATTTTCCAGCTGCAGGAGCCGGTGCAGTTTACCCCGTGGGTAGAGCGGACGATTTTGTCATGCTGCCAACGCTGGCGATATCCATCCTCCCAGTCACGGTTGGTATTGAGAAGCTGGCCATGCCCATCGGCAAAGGTTTCACCCTTCTGTTTGAAGTAGCGAAACCGGTCCAGGAATTTACTCATCGGTTTTCTCCTGTGGGAGCCTGTCGGCCCTCTGATAAATCGACATTGCTAATGTTTAAGGGCAAGGTAACGCTCTGAAACAGCGTGGGAATTGATAACGATCAAGAGTGATGGGGATGAAAAATAAAGTAAATTCCTAAGATACCCCTTTAGGATAATTAACAGCCACCACATAACAGACTGTAAATTAAGACGTTTTATACCTGTAGTTATTTAAACTATTAAGATTTTTATGCAGATGGGTATTAAGGAGTATTCCCCATGGGTAACATATTAATGGCCCTTAATGAAATCCGGCGAAATAAGCCATATAATATGAGTATGTTGTAACTAAATGACGCATAAAAAAAGCGCGACATCATGCCGCGCAAAGGATAATCAAATATTTTACTCTATATAATTCGGTTTACAGGAAGGCGGCAAGTGAATGAATCCCAGGAGCTTACTAAAGTAAGTGACTGGGGTGAATGAACGCAGCCGCAGCACATGTAACCCGAAGTATGACGAGTAACGGTTTATTTTTTAGAATGCCGACCATATACCGCCCAGGTAATCACTACGCAGGCGATATAGAAAATCAAAAATACTTTCATTGCGCCAACTGGCGAACCCGTTAATGCCAGCGAGCTACCGAACGCTTTCGGGATAAAGAAGCCACCTATCGCGCCAATCGCAGAGATGAAACCCAACGCCGCCGCCGTGTCGGTTGCCGCTTCACGCATCGCACGTTCGTCAGAACCCCCTTCTGCTTTCACGCGATCCATTGTCAGTTTACGGAAGATCACTGAAATCATCTGGAAAGTGGAACCACTACCCAGCCCAGCTGTCAGGAACAGCGCCAGGAAGACCGCGAAGAACGCCATGAAGCTTCCGCCCTGCCCGTCAGTAGGTAAGGTCAGGAACAGCAGGCCGCTGAAAATCGCCATCAGAATAAAGTTCACCAGCGTGACACGAGTTCCGCCCAGACGGTCAGATAATGCACCACCTGCAGAACGCGCCAGCGCACCAATAAACGGCCCGAAGAAAGCGTATTGCAGAATCTGAACATCCGGGAACTGCGTTTTTGACAGCATCGCAAAGCCCGCGGAGAAGCCGATAAAGGAGCCGAAGGTTGCCAGATACAGCAGGCTCATAATCCACAGATGACCCCGTTTGAGTACCGGCAACTGCTCCTTGATGGAGGCTTTCGAGGTAGCAAGATCGTTCATGCCAAACCACGCTGCAATGGTGAAGATGGCAAGGAACGGCACCCATATCCAGGACGCATTCGCCAGATACAGCTCAGTCCCATCCGGCTGTTTGACGCCCTGGCTACCAAATACTGCGAAAATCGACAGTGATACCACCAGCGGAGCAACCAACTGCATGACGCTGACGCCCATGTTTCCCAGACCACCATTCAGACCCAGCGCGCCACCCTGCTTCTGTTTCGGAAAGAAGAAGCTGATGTTTGCCATACTGGATGCGAAGTTCGCGCCAGCAAAGCCGCATAGCAGAGAGATGATGATGAAGACGCTATAAGGCGTGGAGGTATCCTGCACGGCAAAACCCAGCCAGACGCAAGGAATAATCAGAATACCGGTGCTGAACGCCGTCCAGCGACGACCACCGAAGATAGGAACCATAAAGGAGTATGGAACACGTAATAACGCGCCAGAAACCGAAGGCAGCGCAGTCAACATAAATAGCTGATCGGTCGTAAAATTAAAACCGACTTTCGGTAAGTTCACCGCAACAGCGCTGAACAACATCCATACGCAAAACGCCAGCAGCAGACAGGGAACGGAAAGCCACAGGTTACGGCTGGCAATACGTTGACCGCGTTGTTGCCAGAACGCAGGATCTTCCGGTCGCCAATCTGTAATGACAGCTCCAGTAGCCCTTTCGGGGGCGGATGAGTGACTCATAGACACCTCTGATACTCGTTTCGATGTCTGCCACCTTAGTGTCTGTAGCTAAAGGCAATTTGATGTAAATCAAACGATAAGATAACTTTATCTATCATTGATATTTATCATTACCCATAGTGAGTACAGTGATTTCATAAAAATTATGAGATTTTTCACGGTGCTGTAAAATCCCTACCCTTACCGATGTAAAGCGACTAACCACACGGCAAATAAGGAGTAACTCTTTCCGGGTATGGGTATACTTCAGCCAATAGCCGAGAATACTGCCATTCCAGAATGCATCGTCACATTCATTAAGGTTATTGCTCATTTAAAGCCTGAAGGAAGAGGTTTACATGCTTAAACGTTGTCTCTCTCCGCTCACCCTGGTTAATCAGGTTGCGCTTATTGTGTTGCTTTCTACTGCTATTGGACTGGCAGGGATGGCGGTTTCTGGCTGGCTGGTGCAAGGCGTTCAGGGCAGCGCCCATGCGATCAACAAAGCGGGATCGCTGCGCATGCAAAGTTACCGTCTGTTGGCGGCAGTGCCATTAAGCGAGAAAGACAAGCCCTTAATTAAAGAGATGGAACAAACGGCATTTAGCGCCGAGTTGACTCGAGCAGCAGAACGAGACGGACAACTGGCGCAATTACAGGGTTTACAAGATTACTGGCGTAATGAACTGATCCCTGCGCTGATGCGTGCACAAAACCGAGAAACGGTGTCAGCGGATGTCAGCCAGTTTGTTGCCGGGCTTGATCAGCTGGTATCTGGTTTTGACCGCACCACGGAAATGCGCATCGAGACAGTGGTACTGGTCCATCGGGTAATGGCGGTATTTATGGCACTTTTACTGGTGTTCACTATTATCTGGTTGCGGGCGCGACTGCTACAACCGTGGCGGCAACTGCTGGCAATGGCGAGTGCCGTCAGCCATCGCGATTTTACCCAACGCGCAAACATCAGCGGGCGCAACGAAATGGCGATGCTTGGAACTGCGTTGAACAATATGTCTGCAGAACTGGCCGAAAGTTATGCCGTACTTGAGCAGCGGGTTCAGGAGAAAACCGCCGGGCTGGAGCATAAAAATCAGATCCTCTCTTTTTTATGGCAGGCTAACCGCCGTTTGCATTCCCGCGCCCCGCTGTGTGAACGCCTGTCACCGGTACTCAACGGCTTACAGAATTTAACCCTGCTACGTGATATCGAACTGCGGGTTTATGATACTGATGATGAAGAGAATCATCAGGAGTTTACCTGCCAGCCAGATATGACTTGTGATGATAAAGGCTGCCAGCTCTGCCCGCGCGGCGTATTACCCGTTGGCGATCGCGGCACAACCCTGAAGTGGCGGCTGGCTGACTCTCATACGCAGTACGGTATTTTGCTGGCGACCCTGCCGCAGGGGCGTCATCTTAGCCATGATCAACAACAACTGGTGGATACCCTGGTTGAACAACTCACCGCCACGCTGGCGTTGGATCGCCATCAGGAACGTCAGCAACAGTTGATCGTGATGGAAGAGCGTGCCACCATTGCGCGCGAACTGCATGATTCTATTGCCCAATCTCTCTCTTGTATGAAGATGCAGGTGAGTTGTTTACAGATGCAGGGCGATGCGCTGCCAGAAAGCAGCCGCGAACTGTTAAGTCAGATCCGTAACGAACTGAATGCATCCTGGGCGCAGTTGCGTGAATTGCTCACCACATTCCGCTTGCAGCTCACCGAGCCTGGATTACGTCCGGCGCTGGAGGCGAGTTGCGAAGAGTACAGCGCCAAATTTGGCTTCCCGGTGAAGCTGGATTATCAATTGCCGCCTCGTCTGGTGCCTTCGCATCAGGCAATCCACTTGTTGCAAATTGCCCGTGAGGCATTAAGTAACGCCCTCAAACATTCGCAAGCGAGTGAGGTCGTGGTGACGGTGGCGCAAAACGATAATCAGGTCAAACTGACCGTACAGGATAACGGCTGCGGCGTGCCTGAAAATGCCATCCGCAGCAATCACTACGGCATGATAATAATGCGCGACCGTGCGCAAAGTTTACGAGGCGATTGCCGCGTCCGCCGTCGTGAATCAGGTGGCACCGAAGTGGTGGTCACCTTTATTCCCGAAAAAACTTTCACAGACGTCCAAGGAGATCCCCATGAGTAATCAGGAACCGGCTACTATCCTGCTGATTGACGATCACCCGATGCTGCGAACTGGCGTAAAACAGCTTATCAGTATGGCACCAGATATCACCGTGGTTGGCGAAGCGAGTAATGGCGAACAGGGTATTGAACTGGCGGAGTCTCTTGATCCCGATCTGATCCTGTTAGATCTCAATATGCCCGGCATGAACGGTCTGGAAACGCTGGATAAACTGCGCGAAAAGTCCCTCTCAGGGCGCATTGTGGTATTCAGCGTCTCTAACCATGAAGAAGATGTGGTCACCGCACTGAAACGCGGCGCGGATGGCTATCTGTTAAAAGATATGGAACCGGAAGATCTGCTGAAAGCATTGCATCAGGCAGCTGCTGGCGAAATGGTATTAAGCGAAGCATTAACGCCTGTTCTGGCCGCCAGCTTGCGTGCTAACCGTGCCACTACTGAGCGCGATGTTAACCAGTTAACCCCACGCGAGCGCGATATTCTCAAGCTGATTGCCCAGGGTTTGCCGAACAAGATGATTGCCCGCCGCCTGGACATCACCGAAAGCACAGTAAAAGTGCACGTCAAGCACATGCTGAAGAAAATGAAGCTCAAGTCTCGCGTGGAAGCAGCGGTATGGGTGCATCAGGAGCGCATTTTCTGATTACGGTTCCCAGCGCAGTTCGTCGTTTGACAATGCATCGAACGGTTCGACAAGCGTTAGCGTGATCTCATTGGAGGAGACACGCTGCCCCTGGTTATCTTCCACCACCACAGACAATCGCCAGTGATTGCTCGCCCTTTCCCCGTTCTGCCAGTCAGGCATGATCAGCGTCCAGCCCTCCGCGCTGTTGGCTTGTGCGCCCGGCGTCAAACTTAATATCTGCGTATCGCCCTGCCAAATCAGTTGCCGAATACCGTAACGACTGCGGATTTGTAATTTCAGCGGCACTGTTTCGCCAGGTTTTTGATCCCACGGCGGTGTCGCCAGAAACACCGTTAACGTTTTTCGCTGTCGGTACTCAAGAGTCGGTAGATTATTTCGCTGCGGATTGTCATAGCGACTACCACGTAACGACTGACTTTCGGCAACCTCACCCGCAGAAAGTTGTTTTTTGAGCGGTACACCAAAGCGGTAATTAAGATTCAGCCCGAGGTTATTTTGATTCTCGCCACTTTCACCCTGTTTATGCTGGGCCGTCACAGTGACTAATGGCACAGGGGTGTAATTTAATCCCAGACTCAACGCGACGGGATTGTGATAACCCGTACCAGAGTTAAACAAATCAACACGATCACCAAAATACTGTTCTACGCTGACACTGGTATTGAGGTGTTGATAGAACGGCATGCGCATCCGGGCTGTCAGGTCATACCCGCGCGCCATCCGTTGTTCCTGCGTGGCTGTCTGTTCATGCCATGCAGCAAACGGCTGATAAAAGTTTGCCGATAGTCGCAAATATTCGCCCCACGCTTCGGCACCAAAGCCCGCTCGCTGAAGATTTTCGTCCAGCAAGTTGTCATAAAAAGTGTTATAACCCACCAGCCAGTTGCCGCGCGCCCAGCGTTGCCCAACGCCCACATTGCTCACCAACCCATCATCCTGCTGAGTAAGACCAAGCTGGCTCCAGGTGAGATAACGATCATTATCTTGTAACGGCACAAACCAGCTTCCACGACTGCCGGTGAAATGTCCTTCGTTATCCACTTTGACGTCAACACTGGCATTTCCCCACGGTGATAGCCAGGACTCTACGTGCTGATTAACCTGTTGACTAAGCGCGTCGCGGACTTTTCCCAATGCGAAAGCTTTTGCCTGCTCGCCAGTATCCAGCCCGTTATCATTCATACTGGTTTCGCCGAAATCTTTCACAATTTCAGCAAAGTGTTTTTCCCCATCATGATTTTCGGGAGCCATGCCTAAATCCGGCAGACCATCATTGTTATTATCAAAGGGATTTGCCGCTTTTTGCTCGAAGGTAGATTGTGCGTTAGCTGTACCGCCTGCTACAAGCAAGAGTAAATAAAACGGGATAATGCGAGGAACGAAACGGCTCAAAACGTCGGTAACTTCCGGTAATAATGAAAAACCATAGCCTTAAAGAATAACGATTACTGGCAACTTTTGTCGTATTTTCTCGCGCTTTCAGGAAAATCCTTAAAAATGTGACCGATTGGTCAGACGCTGCAGAAGCAGTAAGATAGAAGATGAGTGTCTAATTCCCTGAATACAGGAGTAAATAATGCAAAAAATCGTGATCGTTGCCAATGGCGCACCTTACGGGAGCGAATCCTTGTTTAACAGCTTGCGGCTGGCCATTGCGTTACGAGAGCAGGAGAGCAATCTGGATCTGCGTCTGTTCCTCATGTCTGATGCGGTCACAGCCGGGTTGCGCGGGCAAAAACCAGGGGAAGGCTACAACATTCAGCAAATGCTGGAGATCCTTACCGCTCAGAATGTACCGGTGAAATTGTGCAAAACCTGTACCGACGGGCGCGGGATTAGTACACTTCCTCTGATTGATGGGGTGGAAATCGGTACTCTTGTGGAACTGGCGCAATGGACGCTGTCAGCCGATAAAGTGCTCACATTTTAATGTTTGAGGGGGCGTCTGACGCCCCACTATGCGGGAAGTTTACTCAGGCGAATCCCGGACGTAACACACCATCCGGAAAATTCTCCGCCAGCAGTTTTTTTACCGATACCAGCAAATCATTCAGCCCATCGTCCTGCATTCCCAGTTTGATAAGCTCCTGTTCCAGTGAAAACAGGTATTGTGCGTTGGTTCCCAGCGGACCGCTCGCCGCCGCAATCAACGGCGCGATGACCTGAGCGCGAGTATCAGATTCATATTCTGGATGTCGCGGATCCATAATAAACACAATGGCGTTTACTGTGCGTCCATCATCAAGATCAAGCTGACACCAGGTTGGCAGATAACAGCCGGTAATCATCTCTCGCTTCCACAACAAGGTTAGTTCCTGCTCCAGCGTCTCTTCTGGCAGTCGATAGGCGACGCCTGTGGTGCGTCCGCCCTCTTTCAGTGCAAGCATCCGTCCCGGCTGGTGCGCAGTCCCGCGCCCGGCGGTCAGGCGCAGGCAAAATGCGCGATGCCATCCAACCAGTGTACCGGTGCACGATTCGGTAAACTCCAGTGCCGGATTCCACATCAACGATCCATAGCCGAAGATCCACACCGGTTCCTCATCAGGTCGACAAGCCAGCGTCGCCGCCAGCGAAGCCGCCCGTTGTTCTGCTGACCATAAGAGTGATTCTTCAATGGCACCAAATGCCGTTTTACAATCGGCATTCATCAAGAAATCACGCGTTATCACCTTACACCTCCGCCACTGCATACTTCCCTGCGACAACTTTTTGGTGTCTTCCGGACATTTTTACTGCTCATTTTGAAACCACTAACGGGACAATATGCAATCCACGGACCACTTGCAAGGCAACACCGCACGAATAGCTTTAACTAAGCTACCGGTTTTACGATTTTTTATGCCATTTATCATCATCCCCTTTGGCATATTCATGCTTCACAGCAGCCCAGGCCACTTTATGCGCGGTTTCTTCGCGACTGGCGTCATCACGCCGATCGTCTTTATCTTTATATTGATCCCATGCGCTGTTGAACGCTTCTTTATAGATATCCTGGGCATGAGACGGTAGAACGTGCTTTACGCTTTCCGGCAGATCGCTTTTCGTTTTATACGGCATCGTTGACTCCTTTTACAAAGTTGAACATTAAGTGTGGTCAACAATATCTACTCTTGCCAAAACATAAGAATTTTCATGTCAGACTCTTCTTAAGAAACGCTAAAACAAACATTGTCTAAACGTAATACTTATTTTTATGCCCCAATGAGTAAAAAATCGACAGCGGGGTAAAAATTCGTAAAATGTTACCGATATCCAGACACTTTCTGTTATTTTCCCTACCTATTTTTTACATTTTCGATAAATTCATCTGCAAAGGGATAACCATAATGTCAAATGCTCAAGAGGCGGTACCCCCGCCACAAGGAGACTTCGCTTATTTTCCCGGTTCTGGCGCTGGTAGTGCTGTTCCTGTGGGGAAGTAGCCAGACACTACCAGTGGTCATTGCCATCAATCTTCTTGCGCTTATTGGTATTTTAAGTAGCGCCTTTAGTGTTGTCCGTCATGCGGACGTATTAGCCCATCGCCTGGGAGAACCTTACGGTTCGCTTATTCTTAGCCTTTCAGTGGTTATTCTTGAAGTCAGTTTGATTTCAGCTTTAATGGCAACCGGCGACGCCGCGCCAACGCTAATGCGTGATACGCTCTATTCAATCATTATGATTGTTACCGGTGGGCTGGTTGGCTTTTCATTATTGTTGGGCGGTCGTAAGTTTGCCACCCAATATATGAATCTGTTTGGTATCAAGCAGTATTTAATTGCGCTGTTCCCCCTGGCGATAATCGTACTGGTATTTCCAATGGCTCTGCCTGCGGCGAATTTTTCAACCGGTCAGGCGTTACTGGTAGCATTAATTTCTGCGGCAATGTATGGCGTATTTTTGCTGATCCAGACCAAAACGCATCAAAGTTTGTTTGTCTACGAGCACGAAGATGACAGTGATGACGATGACCCGCATCACGGTAAACCGTCTGCCCATAGCAGCGTGTGGCATGCTATCTGGTTGATTATCCATCTGATTGCCGTTATTGCAGTCACCAAAATGAATGCCAGCCCGCTGGAGACATTGCTCGACAGCATGAATGCCCCTGTCGCCTTTACTGGCTTCCTGGTGGCTCTGTTGATTCTGTCGCCGGAAGGTTTAGGTGCGTTAAAAGCAGTGTTGAACAACCAGGTCCAGCGCGCGATGAATCTGTTCTTTGGTTCAGTGTTAGCAACCATTTCGCTTACCGTACCTGTCGTCACGCTAATTGCCTTTATGACGGGTAACGAATTACAGTTTGCACTTGGTGCGCCAGAAATGGTGGTGATGGTGGCCTCTTTAGTGCTGTGCCATATCTCCTTCTCCACCGGACGTACTAACGTGCTCAATGGCGCAGCGCATCTGGCACTGTTTGCCGCCTATTTGATGACGATATTTGCCTGACAGTTATATCTCCTCCGATGACGGAAATCGGGGGAGATAAGATAAATTCCTGCTTATTGTATTTCTTCATACTACCTGGACAGCTCGTTAATCAGAATTGCGAGCCTGTACCACAACCTGCACGAAACCACTGCAACAGCTGTTGAAAAGCCGGAATGTACTCTTTATTGCAAACATTTCAGGGATGAAGTGAAGATGAATTGAGTCGTAGTATCCACACCAAGCCGGAATTATCCGGTGAGGCGCAATGTTGCGGGGGCTTTATCCCTGGTGGCATTGGTTGCTGGAAAGAGAAAACCCCCGCACGTTGAGAGGTTTAACCTGACAACAGAACGGGGGCTAATCTTGAACCAGAACAATTCAAGAATAGCCGCAAAATGTTGTCATTACAACAAGGCGGCTATATGACGCTCGCGAAGTTTGCCATGATTTTCTGGCACGACCTGGCAGCACCGATCCTGGCGGGGATTATTACCGCAGCGATTGTCGGCTGGTGGCGTAACCGGAAGTAAGGTGAAAACGGGCGTCAGGCTGCCGTGATGGCAATATGCGCCCGAAACCGGCCGCAGGGGTAACAGCCTGCGGCCTTTTTTGTATCTGGCACCCATGAAAAAAGTCTTAACGCAGAACGCTAAGACTTTATTTTTCAAGCAAAAAAGATTACTTGCTGGTATCCAGTTCTTCGAAACCTTTCACCAGATCATCAATCGCTTTCATCTGCTTGAGGAACGGTTCCAGTTTAGCCAGCGGCAGCGCGGATGGACCATCACATTTCGCATGTTCCGGATCCGGATGCGCTTCAATAAACAGCCCCGCCAGACCTACCGCCATACCGGCTCGTGCCAGCTCAGCCACCTGAGCACGACGACCACCGGAAGCTGCGCCAAACGGATCGCGGCATTGCAGTGCGTGGGTCACGTCGAAAATCACCGGCGAGTTACCAGACACTTTCTTCATAATGCTGAAGCCCAGCATATCGACAACCAGGTTGTCATAGCCGAAGTTAGCACCACGATCGCAAAGAATCACTTTTTCGTTGCCGCCTTCTTTGAATTTATCAACGATATTACCCATCTGTCCCGGGCTGACAAACTGTGGTTTCTTGACGTTAATTACCGCACCGGTTTTCGCCATGGCTTCAACCAGGTCAGTCTGGCGAGCAAGAAACGCCGGCAACTGAATCACATCCACGACATCAGCAACGGGCTGTGCCTGACTTGGTTCGTGAACGTCGGTGATAATTTTCACGCCAAAAGTCTGCTTCAACTCCTGGAAGATTTTCATCCCTTCTTCCAGGCCCGGTCCACGATAAGAGTGGATGGAGGAGCGGTTGGCTTTGTCAAAAGAGGCTTTGAACACGTAAGGGATACCCAGTTTCTGGGTCACAGTTACGTAGTGCTCGCAAATGCGCATCGCCAGATCGCGAGATTCCAGCACGTTCATACCGCCAAACAGTACGAACGGCAGGTCATTTGCTACGTTGATGTCGCCAATGCTAACCACTTTTTGTTTCATAGGATCGCCTTAATCTTGAGTAAAATGTCGATTAATTAATGCAGCACAATATGTTTATGCGCGATGTTATTTATTTGCGCACGGATCATTTCGCTGATCGGGTCTTCCGGACACTGTTCAACGAAATAACTTAAATCGTTCAACGCAACGTGTTCGCAATCCAGTTGCGCATAAATCAACCCGCGATCGCGAATTTCATAGGGATCTTCAGGGTTGAATTGTAATAAAGCTTCGCTGGTGCGTAACGCCAGCTCCATCTGATTTTCTTCCATCAACGAGGCTTTGAGTGTATCCAGCAATTTGCGGATTACCTCAATGTTATCAGCTTCATCAAGGTCTTCATAAAACAGTTCCGCCGACGGGCTGATATTTCCCTTTAACCATACGTCCAGCATATGTTCGCTTAACGATTCACCGTTAAAAGGATTAATCAGCCAAATTTCGCCATCCGGACATTCAATGCGCAATATCAGCTGCGTAGGGAAAATCACCGGCAGCAGCGGCAAATCGAGACGATTCGCGACCCATAATAAAACCGCACCTAATGATACCGCACTGCCCTGTCGATTCTTTAACACCTGGTCCAGCCATAATGCATCGGAAAGACGATAAACGCCGCGTGAGGCTTTAAATCCCCAGTCGCCGTAAAACAGCGCGATCAGTTTTTCCAGCTGCTCTTCTAAAGGCAGAAGCTGGCTGATTTCTTCCACATTTGTCCCCAGTACGGCCAAATCGTCCGTAAAGGTAAAGGCCGCAATAATCGGCCCAATCAGCCCCAGCGAGAAAATCACAATGGACAGGAAGGTGGAAAGTTCCAGGCTGCCGGAAAGCCAAAATGCAAAACCGCAGGGCAGCACGCAGATCAGCACTGAGGGCAGGATGGCGTTGTAGGCGCTCATGGTTTTCTGGTTTTCCCGCATCCAGTCCACATAGTAGTTGGCGTTATAATTCACCGCGTCAGAATATTTTTTGTAAGAACCGGCGGACTGGCTGAACGCCTTTACCACCTCAATCCCGCCGATGTACTCTACAATGGCGTTTGCCATCTGCTTGCCAGCCTTGACCGCGCCTTCCCATTTGACGGGATAATTCTTCATACCGGCAGACATGACAGCAAGGCCCACCACCAGCGTAACAAGCGATAGGAGCGCCATGCGCCAGTCCAAAAAGAACAGGTACACGGCGATCACAAGTGGCACCAGCACATTTGCGGTCATTTCCGGGATCAGGTGTGCGAAGGTCGATTCCATGCCTTCAACCCGGTCAACAATCGTCGTTTTATACTGGCCGGACGGAGTATCTAAAATCGTCCCCATCGGGACGCGAGCCAGCTTTGCGGTGATATTCTCCCGCAAATCACGCAGCGTGTAATAGGTCGCTGTGTGGGAAATCGTTGTAGAAAGACAGGAAAACAGCACCTTCCCAAAGTAGCCGCACAATGCAATAATACCAGCGGTCACATAGCGGGGAAAATTCTGTTCCCCAGACAACATCATTGTGACAATATGCGCCACGCAGAAATAGGGCACCATCTGGCAGGCCACGCCTAATACCGCAAGGATAACACTGCCGATGAATTTTCCATGATAGGGCTTGCCCCATCCCCATAAGACGCCTATGGGCGACTCTTTCTTTTCCTCCTTCATTCTGTGGACACCTCCTTCTTCATATCACTCAGGAAAAACTTTAGCAGGCGTTTTCGGCCATCGCTGTCCTCTATGGAATAACTTTCCTGAATTTGCCCGTTTTCTAAGTGAAGGACATAATGACAGCACCGTAGAATAAATTCCGGGTCATGCGTTACCACAAGCGCGGTTCTTCCGGCATTTGCCACCTGATTGACAACATTAGCGACCTGCCTCATGTGAAACAGGTCAAGGCCGCTGGTCGGTTCATCAAATAAAATCAGAGGCCGCCCCGAAGCAATCGCAGAGGCAACCGCCACACGCTGCTTTTGGCCGCCGGACAGCCCCATCGGGTGGCAGTCCTCAAAGGAAAGCAAGTCCATCTCCTGCAAGATTTCTCTTGCCCTCTGCTTATCCTCAGTTCTCATACTGAGTAGAATTTCATCCAGAACACTTTCGGTAAAGAGCTGATGGTTTACATCCTGCATGACCATATAGCAGAGTTTCAATCGTTCTTTTCTGGAATAGTTCTTGCTCTGATCCTGCACCGTTCCTTTGAAATGCTTTTCCAACCCGCAGAGGCACCGGGCAAAGGTGGATTTTCCCGCACCATTATGTCCGATGATGGCCGTGGCGCTGCCGGATGGGAAAGAGGTTTCCGTTATATGCAAGGTTTCCGGCTCATGCTTATAGGCGAAGGATACATTCTTTATCGTCCAAACCGCCTCGTTCATTCTCTGCTGCGGGCCTTCAATCTCTGAAAGCCCCGCAAGGTCAAGAGGGCGCAATCCCATATCATCGCGCTGTTTTGCCGACAGGCCGCAAAATTCCTCTGCTGTATAATCACCTTCGATTTCTCCATCTTTCAGGTACAGGACACGGTCAAAGAGGCCGGACAGATAATACAGCCGGTGTTCAGAGATGATGATGGTCTTTCCCTGCGATTTCAAAGTAAAGAGAAGCTGCCGGAAATCAGCGATAGCGTATGCGTCAAGGTTTGATGATGGCTCATCCAGCACATAAACATCCGGGTCAATCGCCGCTGCCGATCCGCAAGCGATTTTTTGCTTTTCACCGCCGGACAAAGAAAAAATACTTCTATCAAGCAACGGCTCCAACTTTAGCTGTGCAGCTACACGCTTTACCCGGTCACGCACAATATTTTCCGGCATCCCGTGGTTTTCCGGGCCGAAAGCCAGTTCGCTGGTCGTATCCACATTGAAAAATTGAGAACGCGGATTTTGAAATACAGAGCCGACTTTCAGAGAAATATCAAACAGTGACAGGTCACGGGTATCCTTTCCATCCAGATAGACGGAGCCGGTATAAGTCCCCTCATGGTAATGGGGGATCAGGCCGTTAAACAACCGGGTCATGGTCGTTTTCCCGCAGCCGGAAGTCCCACAGAGCAGGACAAAAGAACCATCCTCAATGGTGCAGGAAATGTGTTTCAAAGCGCCCCCGGTTTGACTCTCGCCGACAGGAAGGGCGCTGGCCGGATAGGAAAAGGACACATCTTGACATTCAATCACTTCCTTCACCCCCCCTTGCGGCAAGCACATAGATTTGCGCTGCAAATGCTCCCAGACAGATCAGCAGAAAAATAACATCCTGCACATGAAAGCCCAGCTTACAGATATTCGTCCGCTTTACCGGGCCACCCAATCCCCGCGTAAGGGCTGCCTGGGACAGTTCCTCTCCGATTTTGACGGAGCAGATCATCATAGGAACAATCCGATATTCTAAAATCGCACTGGCTTTTCCACCACCAAAGCGGACGCCACGCATCCGCATGGCGTCCCCAATGGCGCTCCATTCTTCCGCAACCGTGGGAAAGAAGCGAAACATCACAGACATGGGAATGGTGATCTGCTGCGGCAGGTGGAGCCGTTCCATCGCCGCAACAAATTCACTGACCGTAGTTGTCGTTACCACAAAATATCCCATGACTACGCTGGGAGTGAACCGCAGCAGAATACCAACGACGGCTACCGCGATGTAGTTTGCTACGCCGGTTAGTCGGGATAGGCCGAACATTTCCAAGCACAGACTTCCCCCGAAAATCAGGATATAGAGAACAGCACCTTTCCATTTTCTGGCCGCTGCCAAAAGCAGCAGAGGGATCGCCGCCAGCACGATGATGTAATACTGCATGATACCTTCATACGAACCGCCTAAAATAAAGACAGCTACGGTAATCAGTACCGCCAGTTTTGTCCGGGGGTCTAATAAAATTCCGCTATTGTTTTTTTGACTTGCAAGAAGTTCGCGGCTCATTACACAATTCCCGCCCGCTCAAAATGCTTTTTGAAAATCTTTCGTCCAATCAGGCCGCCGACAAGACCGCTGACGAAAGCAGCAATAAGCAGTACCGGCAAAATCCAGTCGGGCATATAAGCCATGAGTGTGTCGGCATATTCCTGGCCGTAACCGGGGAGCAGGTTCTGGTAGTAAGCGTCACGCGTCACAACGATGGGAATAAACGCCCCGATGACCCACATGGAAAAAACGCCGTGGATCAGCACTTCACGCTTGGCGTTCTTGTAGTCACAGGCTTTCATCATAAAATCGGAAATCAGCCCGAAGATCAGCCCGGTAGGGATGCACCACCAGCCCATGCCGGTCAGCAGCATAATGATGCCGAGCAACACTCCGCAGATGGTAAGCATACCGAATTTTTTGATTTTGGAGAAGAACAACATCATCGGAATACCGCCCACAAGCGGCACGATCACGCTGATAAGCGGAATGAAAATCGGAATAAAACCGATGGATGCCGCCGCGAAAATGACGATAAAATAAATCGCCGTGAAAATACCGATGTTGATGAGATCCTTTCCTTGCAATTTGTTGTTCATTGCGAAACCTCCTAACATGATTGCTTTCTTAGTTAGACCTCGCTAACCAAATCTAATGGTAGCACATATCCGATTATGCTTCTATGCACATATCAGTATTTTAGGCCTGTATAGCAAGGAGTTTTTTCGCTTTGCCAGAATATCCATTGACCGGGAATTTTCTCGTCGGTATAATAATATCAACGATTTTGCGTGATGAAAGGGGCGAAGCAGTTGCGTGACATGATATACAACATTTTAGAAAACAGCGATGCTGTTTCCGGTGTGACTTTGAAAAACAGCCCAAATAGCAGCACATTACTTTTGGATCGGGCAGATGGCAAGGGACGCATGACATTCTATACACTCTTTCCGGGTATGACCTTAGCTTTTATTTTTGTAAACGCTCCCGTATGGCCGGAGTCGGATGAAAATTCAAATCTAAAGCCTTTGTTGATTAACTATTGCGTTTCGGGCAGAAGTGAATTGCTCCTGGATGACGGCTCCTACATTTACCTGAAGGAAAATGATTTTTGTGTCAGTGAGCAGACCGCACAAAAAGAATATATCTTTCCTACAAAGCAGTATCAGGGGATAAAAATATACTTTGACCTGTCACTTCTTCTTCAGTCCTGTGGTGAGCTTTTGAAGTCTTTTTCGCTTGACCTCCCCAATTTGGAAGAAAGTTATTGCGGCAACCATAAGACATATTTAGGCGAAGCGGATAGCGAACTGGAAAATATATTTCAAAACCTCTGGCGGCTTTCTGAAAGGCCTTCTATCTTCCATTTGCAAATCTATACGCTTGAACTTCTCCACCGGCTTCTCAACATGGAAATCCGGCCTCCTAAAACCTGCGGCTTCTACACGGAAACGCAGGTTGAAATTGCAAAAAGGGCAGCGCAAATCCTTTCCGATGATCTTCGCCAGCACATTCCTGTACGGCAGATTGCAGAACGCTTTTCGGTCAGTGAAACCAGCCTGAAAAACTATTTTCGAGGCGTATATGGACAGAATATATCCACCTGGCTGCGGGAAATCCGTATGAACGAAGCCGCAAGGCTTCTTTCGGACACAAAGCGTCCGATTGCCGAAATATCCGAACAGGTCGGCTACTCTAATCAAGGGAAATTTGCTGCTGTGTTCAAAAAGCAGTTTGGTCTTTCTCCGCTGGAATACCGGCGGTCAAAGAATTTGGAAAACATATAAGCGTAGAGGCGGTATTATCACCTGTTAAAGGCAATAATACCGTCTTTCTTTAGATTTCTTTGCAGTAAGTCAGCCAAAATATCCGTTTCAAATTGTAGTATTAGTAGAGGGAGAATACGAGGGAAGGGTTACGATAGCAAGCACAGCCAGCGAGTACCCACTGGCGGATTTTCGGTTTAGGGGGACCCCTGCCCCTAAACACGAAAATTGCTTGCTGGGATAGTCCCAGACCCTTATAAGAAACGGAGGCGAAGCGGAATGGTAAACAGAAAGCGGAACATCCAGATGAAGTTCTGGGTGACGGAGGAGGAGAAGCGGCTCATCGACGAGAAGATGGCGCAGCTCCCCACAAAGCGGTATGGGGCATATCTGCGGAAGATGGCGATTGACGGATACATCATTCAGGTGGACACCACCGACATCAAGGAGATGACAAAGGCCCTGGGCTCCATCGGCCGGAACATCAATCAAATCGCCAAGAGGGTGAACGCCGGCGGCCCCGCTTATCAGGCCGACATGGAGGAGATCCGGGAGAGATTGGAGCAGATATGGCAGTTACAAAGACGCATCCTATTAAGTC
>ERZ779866.2361-NODE-2361-length-17177-cov-4.911634_pt1 | contig 17177 bp, 13 predicted proteins | sample MGYA00511248_ERZ779866 | MGnify/ENA primary metagenome ERZ779866 (study PRJEB29588, sample SAMEA2155758) | human gut metagenome | biome: human gut; feature: human-associated habitat; material: faeces | place: Denmark | collected 2008/2010 ... | reverse complement strand
AAATAGTTATAATAAAGATGTGTATTTTGAAAATAAATATGTCATAGATGATGAATTCTATGATTATATCGTTCATAATAACAAAAAGTAGTGTTGGCTTTTAACGTTATAAAACCTAATTTGAGGTTTTATAGTTGTGTTATTTTGAATGATTACAAAACAGAATGAAGAAAATGAAAGTAAAGTTTGATGTTTTATAGTTGTGTTATTTTGAATGATTACAAAACTAGAGGTTGAACAAGATTTATTAGATTAGGGTTTTATAGTTGTGTTATTTTGAATGATTACAAAACTAACTATATTCATAGAATATAACAAATAATGTTTTATAGTTGTGTTATTTTGAATGATTACAAAACTGCTTCGGATATAAAATGAAATAGAAAGAGGTTTTATAGTTGTGTTATTTTGAATGATTACAAAACTAATTGTAAGCAAGATTCACGAAATGGAAGGTTTTATAGTTGTGTTATTTTGAATGATTACAAAACTATTTATCTTAAATTTATCTCTAATTCTTTAGTTTTATAGTTGTGTTATTTTGAATGATTACAAAACTAATATGACGTAAGGAGATTGAAATCATGAGTTTTATAGTTGTGTTATTTTGAATGATTACAAAACTTGTGGTTGTGATGTTTGCAATGGTATATGGTTTTATAGTTGTGTTATTTTGAATGATTACAAAACAATAAAATATAAAGAATATGAATATGACTAGTTTTATAGTTGTGTTATTTTGAATGATTACAAAACATTATGGTTTGGAATTACTTCTGATACTATGTTTTATAGTTGTGTTATTTTGAATGATTACAAAACCAATTCAAGAAAACGTTCATCAACTGTTGGGTTTTATAGTTGTGTTATTTTGAATGATTACAAAACATATCTTGATTGCCAATGCAACAAGCATAGGTTTTATAGTTGTGTTATTTTGAATGATTACAAAACTATAATGTCACTTCTAGGACTTCCAATTGAGTTTTATAGTTGTGTTATTTTGAATGATTACAAAACAGTTGACACGCTCGACATAATTTCAAATGAGTTTTATAGTTGTGTTATTTTGAATGATTACAAAACAAATAAGAATTCAAATCTCATACTATAATTGTTTTATAGTTGTGTTATTTTGAATGATTACAAAACTTATAGGTTTTATTACATTGTAGATACTGAGTTTTATAGTTGTGTTATTTTGAATGATTACAAAACGAGAAGAATAATGAAAGTTTATAATTTAGAGTTTTATAGTTGTGTTATTTTGAATGATTACAAAACACAATTATCCAACATGCATGGAATATAGTAGTTTTATAGTTGTGTTATTTTGAATGATTACAAAACCATGTAAAATAGATAATGAAGAATGGTATGGTTTTATAGTTGTGTTATTTTGAATGATTACAAAACTTACAAAACAATTATTCCAATTCGTGACATGTTTTATAGTTGTGTTATTTTGAATGATTACAAAACAATGTTTATGGCAAACCATGGAGAATTAGTGTTTTATAGTTGTGTTATTTTGAATGATTACAAAACCAAATGCGACACGTTGCGTATTCATTGATAGTTTTATAGTTGTGTTATTTTGAATGATTACAAAACAGGTATTACATTGTGGCACAATACAGACGTGTTTTATAGTTGTGTTATTTTGAATGATTACAAAACGTTCGGTCAAATTATCGACGGTACAGACTAGTTTTATAGTTGTGTTATTTTGAATGATTACAAAACCCTGTTGAACTAGCACAATCAATGTTAATAGTTTTATAGTTGTGTTATTTTGAATGATTACAAAACTCAAATGACGATAAACAAGCTAATTTGATAGTTTTATAGTTGTGTTATTTTGAATGATTACAAAACCGTCGTCAAACGTGATAGACTTGGATGAACGTTTTATAGTTGTGTTATTTTGAATGATTACAAAACACAAATTACTACTTACGGTCTTTTATATATGTTTTATAGTTGTGTTATTTTGAATGATTACAAAACGTAATAAAACGGATGACATGTCACTTATACGTTTTATAGTTGTGTTATTTTGAATGATTACAAAACACAATTACAAGAGTTATGTATAAAAACTACGTTTTATAGTTGTGTTATTTTGAATGATTACAAAACTTATTACAGAACTGTTAAGTGTAAAGATAAGTTTTATAGTTGTGTTATTTTGAATGATTACAAAACATGTATTTCAATGTGTCTTCTTTTGCTTACGTTTTATAGTTGTGTTATTTTGAATGATTACAAAACGCGTCGTATGGAAGATGCTTTTGACAGTTAGTTTTATAGTTGTGTTATTTTGAATGATTACAAAACTTCACGACGTACGTAACCTGTAGAAGTTATGTTTTATAGTTGTGTTATTTTGAATGATTACAAAACCGGTGGTGCCGCTCGTGTAACTCCTTTATCGTTTTATAGTTGTGTTATTTTGAATGATTACAAAACCAAAAATAGTGAGCGAGAAAGACAAATAAGGTTTTATAGTTGTGTTATTTTGAATGATTACAAAACTATTGAAAAAAGATATATTTATATTGAATTGTTTTATAGTTGTGTTTTTTTGAATGATTACAAAACATGATAAAGTTTGCGAATGCTCACCAAAATGTTTTATAGTTGTGTTATTTTGAATGATTACAAAACCTGGTTATGCTGTTAATCGTGATAGCGACAGTTTTATAGTTGTGTTATTTTGAATGATTACAAAACGGGAGCATTCACAACGGGTTCACTTGATTGGTTTTATAGTTGTGTTATTTTGAATGATTACAAAACCAAAGTCTTTCACAGTAAAATTGCGTGGTAGTTTTATAGTTGTGTTATTTTGAATGATTACAAAACAGATAGTGAAAAGTTTTGTCATCCAATTGCGTTTTATAGTTGTGTTATTTTGTATCGGGTATCTAATAATAATTTGTTGTTGTCACTAAATGCTAGTGGCAACTTTGTCAGATACAAATTTGCCTGTATAAAAAATCTTTGTTTTAAAATTGAATGTACGAAATGTAGTGATAAACACTACGTTTTTTTATTTCTAGACAAGAATATGAATTTATGTCATAATAGTCAAGCTATTACAAAAGAAAGGAATGACGTTATGATATCAACACAAAATGTATCTTTAAGATATGGAGATAGAGCTTTATTTGAAAATGTTTCTGTTAAATTTACTGAAGGAAACTGTTATGGAATTATTGGTGCTAATGGAGCTGGTAAATCTACATTTTTAAAAATCTTATCAGGAGAAATTGAACCTAATAAGGGTGAAGTTATTATTGAACCTCATAAAAGATTATCAGTATTAAAACAAGATCACTTTGCTTATGATGAAAATAAAGTTGTAGAAACAGTAATTATGGGGAATAAAAGACTTTATGAAATCATGCAAGAAAAAGAAAGATTATACGCAAAAGAAGATTTTAATGATGAAGATGGTATTTTACTTGGTGAATTAGAAGGTGAATTTGCGGATATGGATGGATGGAATGCAGAAGCTGACGCAGAAACAATGTTAAATGGTTTAGGAATTACTTCTGAATTTCATAATATGTATATGAAAGATCTTGATGGTAATCAAAAAGTAAAAGTTTTATTAGCGCAAGCTTTATTTGGTGATCCTGATATTTTATTATTAGACGAACCAACAAACCACTTAGATTTAAAAAGTATTAATTGGTTAGAAAACTTCTTATTAAATTTTAAAAATACTGTCATTGTTGTTTCTCATGACCGTCATTTTTTAAATAAAGTATGTACACATATTGCGGATATTGATTATAGCCGTATTCAATTATATGTAGGAAACTATGATTTCTGGTATGAATATAGCCAAATGCAAATCCAACAAGCAAAAGATCAAAATAAAAAAGCAGAAGCTAAGAAAAAAGAATTAGAAGAATTTATTGCACGATTCAGTGCCAATGCTTCTAAAGCAAAACAAGCTACATCAAGAAAGAAATTATTAGATAACTTAGAAATGGTAGATATTAAACCATCTCTTAGAAGATATCCTTTCATTGGATTTAAACCAGGAAGAGAAGTTGGAAATATTGTTTTAAATGTTGAAGGTCTTACAAAAGTAGTTGATGGAGAAAACCTTATTAATAATGTTTCATTCTCTATTCAACCAAATGAAAAAGTTGCTTTTGTGGGAGATGACAAAGCAACTGAAGCTTTCTTTAAAATCATTATGGGTGAAGATGAAGATTATGAAGGAGAATTCAAATGGGGAATTACGACATCACAATCTTATTTTCCTAAAGATAATTCAAAATACTTCAATGATTGTGAATTAAGCCTAGTTGATTGGTTAAGACAATTTACTGATGGTAATGTTTATGAACAAGATTTAAGAGGATGGTTAGGACGTGTTCTTTTCTCTGGAGAAGAAGCGTTAAAGAAAGCCAATGTCTTATCTGGAGGAGAAAAGGTAAGATGTATGCTTGCTAAAATGATGATGGAAGATGCGAATGTTCTTGTTTTTGATGAACCAACAAACCATTTAGATCTTGAATCAATTCAAGCATTAAACCAAGGTCTTATTCAGTTTAAAGAAAATATTCTCTTTACATGTCATGACCACCAATTTGTACAAACGATTGCAAATAGAATTATTGAATTTAATAAAGAGGGTATTATTGATCGTTTATCAACTTATGATGAATATTTAGAATATAAAGAAGAATTAGAAAACAAATAGAGGACTTCATTGAAGTCCTCTATCTTTTTAATGTTTTTATAAGGGAAGGAAATTTGAAAAAAATTCTAAGAAAGATGTTTAAATATTATTTATCTTTCTTGACTATAATATAAACATTGATTGTGAACTGAATATTTCTTTTTAAAACAAAAAAGACTTTTTCAAGCCTTTTTGTTTAAATAATAATTTGGGAAGGGAATATGAATTTATTATTTAAGAAAGATGATTTATCTCTCATGACTACAATATACTATAAAAATATACCAAGATAATGGTCATATTGTGTGTTTTTATGGGACGAGTAAAAATAAATGATAAAGAACATTGAAAAAAATTATCGATTTGGTAAAATTGTCTTAAATAATGTGAGGTGATAAAGTGGAATTACATTTTACAAAAATGGAAGGTATTGGCAATGATTACATTTATGTTGATGGAATCAACCAAGATGTCGATATGACACCAGAGTTTATTAGTCGTATTTCTGATCGTCATTTTGGTATCGGTGGAGATGGTATGATTGTTATTTTAAAATCAGATATTTATGATTTTAAAATGCGTATGTTTAATCTTGATGGAAGTGAAGGAATGATGTGTGGTAATGGAATTCGTTGTTTTGCAAAGTTCTGTTATGATCATCATTTAACGGATAAAAAAGTATTGAATATTGAAACAAAAGCAGGGTTACGTATCGTTGAACTTGTTTTTGAAGGTGATGAAGTCGTTGGCGCAAAAGTGGATATGCAAGAACCTATTTTAGATTGTAAAGAAATTCCAGTTATTTTTAATCAAGAAAAAATGATTAATGAGAAAGTAAAAGTAGGGGACAAGGAATATTCTTTAACAGCTGTTTCAATGGGAAATCCTCATGTTGTTACCTATGTGGACTCATTGGATTTTGATATTGAAACAATTGGAAAACAATTTGAACATCATGAAATGTTTCCAAAATCTGTCAACACTGAATTTGTAGAAGTAATCAATGATCATTATTTAAAAATGCGTGTATGGGAAAGAGGCAGTGGTGAAACAATGGCTTGTGGAACTGGTGCGTGTGCTGTTATGTATGCAAGTTATATCAATGGTTATTGTAAAGAAAAAGCAACAGTTGAATTGCTTGGTGGTAAGTTAGAAATTGAACTAAAAGAAGGACATATTTTTATGACAGGACCAGCAACAACTGTCTTTGAAGGAAAAATAAAAGTATAAGGAGAGAAATATGTTACAAACTGCAGAAGAAATTATTAAATATATTGGTGATGCAAAGAAACAAACACCAATTAAAATGTATTTAAAAGGGGAAAATTTACCTGATACAGATGCATTCCATTTATTTGGAGATAGTCATTTTAAAATCGCTATTGGTGATTTAGATGCAATCAATGCTTATGTTGAAGAAAATAAAGATTTAATCAAAGATTCATTTATTGAACAAGATCGTCGTAATAGTGCAATTCCAATGCTAGATATGAGAAATATCAACGCACGTATTGAACCAGGATGTTTCATTCGTGAAAATGTTTCTATTGGAGATAATGCCGTTATCATGATGGGAGCTGTTATCAATATCGGTGCTAAAATTGGAGAAGGATCAATGATTGATATGGGTGCTGTTTTAGGAGGACGTGCTGAAGTAGGAAAACATTGTCACGTTGGTGCTGGAGCAGTTCTTGCAGGTGTCATTGAACCACCTAGTGCTTCACCTGTTATCTTAGAAGATGATGTTTTAATTGGCGCTAATGCTGTTGTCATCGAAGGTGTTCATATTGGTAAAGGTGCTGTTGTTGGTGCAGGAAGTATTGTTACTCAAGATGTACCTGCCGGAGCTGTTGTTGTAGGTAACCCAGCAAGAATCATCAAAGAACAAAAAGATGAAAAAACAGAAGGTAAAACACAATTAATGGATGATTTACGTAAAATCTAGGATAAACTTATGAAACAATTATTAGATCAAATCAAGGAATGGCGTCGTCATTTACACACCATTCCTGAAATTGGCTTTCAAGAATATAAAACATCAGCTTATCTTTATGAACAATTAGAAAAGATGGGTTATCAACCGCAAAAAATAACAGAGACGGGAATCGCTGTTTATTTAGATTTTCATAAAGAAAAAACGATTGCTTTTCGTAGTGATATTGATGCTTTAGAAATTACTGAACAAACGGGTGTAACGTTTAAAAGCACACATCAAGGAAAGATGCATGCGTGTGGTCATGATGGACATATGGCCGCTCTTTTAGGACTTGCTTATAAATTAAAAGATGTCAAAGACTTACCAAATAATGTTTTACTTATTTTTCAACCTGGTGAAGAAATCGTTGATGGAGCACCATCAATTATTCGTACCGGTATTTTTGAAAAATACAATGTTAAAGGAATTTATGGACTTCATATGTTTCCTGATGTTGATGCTGGGAAAATTGCTTGTCGTAAAGGACCATTGATGGCTGAAAGTGGTGAACTTGATGTGACGATTCATGGTAAAAGTGCCCATGCGGGTAAATATCATGAAGGTATTGATTCGATTGTGATTGCTAGTCTTCTTATTAGTAATTATCAAAGTATCATTTCGCGTATGATTTCACCTATGCAACCTTGTGTTTTAAATATTGGTGAAATTCATGGTGGAACAGTAAGAAATATTGTTGCAAGTCAAACAGAATTTCATGGCACATTAAGAACTTATAGTGAAGAAGTCTTTTCGCGTATTGTAGAGGCAATGAAAGGCTTTAATCAAGGAATGGAACAAGCTTATGGTTGTACTATTGATTTTGCTTGTCAACCATTTAATCCACCGGTTTTAAATGATGCTCATTTATATGAACAATTAAAGAAAAATGCAGGTGAAAACTACGAAGAACTTGAAGAACCTGTCATGTTGGCTGAGGACTTTGCGCATTATCAAAAAGTAATACCAGGTGTTTTCTTCTATGTGGGAACAAGATGCAAAGAATATACATCTGGCTTACATACACCAGCTTTTAATTTTCACGAAGAAGTCTTAGTACAAGCTGTTGAACTCTATGAAAGACTTGCAAAAAATGTACAATTGGGGGACTAGATATGAATTATTATGATAGATCATTAGATGCATTAATGCATGCTTATGGAAGATATGATGTCACATTTGATCATGGTGATGGCATTCGTTTATATGATGTAAACCAAAAAGAATATATTGATTTCTTTTCAGGAATTGGGGTTAATTCTTTTGGCTATAATTATCCAGCTTATGTTGAAGCAATGGAAAAACAACTTCATCGTTTAATGCATATTTCAAATTATTTCAATACTGTAGAAACAATTGAAGCAGCTGAATGTGTTAAAAAAGCAACTAAATTAGATAAAGTGTTCTTTACAAATTCAGGAGCTGAATCAACAGAAGGTGCTTTAAAATTAGCGCGTAAATATTATTATCAAAAACATGGAAAAGCGGATAGTGAAATTATTTCATTAAATCATTCTTTCCATGGTAGAACAACAGGATCTGTTAAACTTACTGGAAACGCTCATTATCAAGAAGCGTTTGGACCATTAATTGAAGGGGTCAAATATGCTGAAATTAACGATTTAGATAGTGTTAAAGCATTACTAAATGAAAAAACAGCAGCTATTATTGTTGAACCAGTTCAAGGTGAAGGTGGTGTCTATGTTTGTTCAAAAGAATTCTTAACAGGTTTAAGAAAACTTTGTGATGAAAGAGATATTGCTTTGATTTTAGATGAAGTACAATGTGGAATGGGGCGTACAGGAACAATCATGACGTATTTCCAATACGATATCTTACCTGATATTTTATGTCTAGCAAAAGGAATCGGAGCAGGTTTTCCAATGGGAGCTTTCGTTGCTAATAAAAAATTTGCGGCAGCTATGGAACCAGGAGATCATGGTTCGACTTATGGCGGAAATCCAATGGCTGGACAAGCATGCCGTACTGTTTTTAAAATCTTAGAAGATACTAAGATGATTGATCACGTTCAAGATATTAGTGAATATTTAATTGAAAAATTAGATGATTTACAAGAAGAATTTCCATGTATTAAAGAAAGACGTGGTTTAGGTTTAATGATTGGTCTTGAATTTGATAAACCAGTTAAAGATATTGTAAAAACATGTTTAGATTTAGGTTTAATTGTCGTTACTGCTGGACCTCATGTTGTAAGAATGCTTCCACCGTTTATTACAACTGAAAAAGATGTGGATCAAGCAATTGCAATTTTAAAAGAAGCAATTGAAAAAAATTAAAAAATTTAAAAAATAAAAAGAAAAAATGGATATTTTGGCGTATATAAGGATGAGGTGATCAATATGTCAAAGTATCCAATTTTTTTACAAGACAATGAAAATAGCTGTGGTGCTTATTGTCTTAAAATGCTTTTAAATTATTATAAAAGAGATGATGAAATTAAAAACATCAAAAAAAGATGTCGCCTTTGTAAAGAAGGTATCAGTGTTTATGGTTTAATCCAAGTCTTAAAACAATATCATATTGAAGCAAAAGCTTATCAATGTGATTTTAAACATCTTGAAGAAATTCAAACTCCTGCCATTGTTCATTTAAAACAAGGAGAACTCTATCATTATGTCGTACTTTATAAAATAAAGGAGACTTATTTTGTAGTCGGTGATCCCGCTAAAGGTCTTATAAAAATGAGTTATGAAGTGATGTCAAAAGAATTTACAGGAATTCTTATTACAATTCATCATGTAGGACGTCCTATTGAAGAAAGAGAGTCATATACATTAAAAAACTTTATAACGTACCATTTAAAACAACATTATCAAGCAATCTTATCAATTCTTTTAAAAACAATTATTATTTCTTTACTAACAATGATTTTTTCTTATTACTATCAAATCATGATTGATTCTTTTTCAAATTATCCTTATTTAAAAATTCTTCTTATTTCTGGTGGTTTTTGTTTACTTTATGTTTTTAAACTTTTATTAGATTATTATCGACAACATCATATTTTAGAACTCAGTCGTACATTAAATGATGAATATGTTTCTAAGACTATGCAAAATATGATTTATCAAGATTTTCAATATTTTCAACAACTTGAAAAAGGAGCTCTTCTTTCAAGAGCACAAAATCTATTTGAACTTAGTCAGTATTTTATTGAATTTTATCATGTAGTTTTTATTGATTGCGTGATGCTCCTTTTTATTTGTGGTGTGTTACTTTTTATAAATGTGTTTTTATTTGTTGTGATATTTATTATGATGGGAATTATTTTTATTGCTTTTTATTTTTATAATAGAAAACTTCATATTGAAAATAAAAAGATTATGGAACAAAAAGAAAGACTTAATGATGGTATTTTAGAATATCAAGAGAATTTTTTTCAAACAATCCAGTTTAAAATAAGAAAAATGATGAAAAATAAACTAGCTTTTCATTATGATGAATATTTTAAAAATATATATAACCATGATGAAATAACACTTGCGCATCAAATTAAACTCGAATCTTTAATTCAACTAATGATTATGTTTTCTTTATTAATTGCCTTGTTTCTTTATAAAAAAGAAATAATGACTTTAGGAAATGTCATGTTTGTATACTTATTGCTTTCTTATATGATTGATCCTTTAATGAAGTTTTCTTTATTTATTGCGATGCATGATGAATTAAAGATCATCTTTGAAAGATATAAAGAAATGATTCCAGAAAAGAAGGAAAGAAAAAGAAGAATTAAAAAAATTAAGAGTATTGAATTAAGACATGTAAGTTTTAGTTATGGTTATACTCGTCCTTTTTTTGATCATCTTCAATTAAAAATAGATCATTCTTTATGGATAAAAGGAAAAACTGGAAGTGGAAAATCAACGTTATTAAAGATAATTATGGGACAATATGAGCCAAGCAAGGGAGATATTTATATTAATAACTATCGTTTACAAGATATTGATTTTAATAGTTATTATCAACATATTAAATATTTAGATAAAACACCTGTCTTTTATAAAGAAACTTTACGTACGAATTTGATTTTTGATCGTCAAGAACTAGAAGAAGAAATGAAAGAATTGCTTTATTATTTTAAAATGGAAACATTCATTTCAGCCCTAGATCTTTATCTAGATGAAGCAGGAGGTTTCCTTTCATCAGGACAAGCACAATTAATGATGATTATTCGTGCGTTGTTATTTAAACCAGATGTTTTGATTTTAGATGAAGCTTTTAGTAATATTGACCAAGAAAGACTTGAACTTTTAATGGATTATTTAAAGAAACAAGAGATGGTTATTCTTGTTGTTAGCCATCAAATAAATATGATGAACTGTTTTCCAGACTATGTTATAATTGACTCAGGAAAAATAGTGGGTGAGGAAGATTATGGAAATTGATTTAGCGCTTATTAATGAATTAGAAGATTTTAATGAAGATTATGAAGAAGTTTATTTAAAGATTATTAGAGAAGCATGTAAAGAGCTTGATATTCAAGATGATTTAGAGTTATCGGTCATTTTTGTAGATGATAAACGTATTCATGAAATCAATCGTGAATATCGTCAAATTGACCGTAGTACAGATGTTATTAGTTTTGCCTTAGAAGATAGCGAACAATATTATATTGAAGGAATGCCAAGAGAAATTGGAGATATCTTTATCTCAATTGATCATGCGAAAATGCAAGCAGAAGAATATGGACATTCTTTCTATCGAGAAATGTGTTTTTTATTTACACATGGTTTATTACATCTTCTTGGTTTTGACCATATGAATGAAGAAGATGAAAAAGTTATGTTTGGTAGACAAAAAACAATTTTAGATGCTTTAAATATTACAAGGGAGTAATTAAAATGGATCAAGAAAAATTGATAGAACTTGCATGGTTGGCAAGAGAAAATGCGTATACACCTTATAGTCATTTTAAAGTAGGAGCTTGTGTTGCTTTAAAAGATGGAAATTATGTACAAGGCTGTAATATTGAAAATGCAGCTTATGGTTCAACGATGTGTGCTGAACGTAATGCTGTCTTTGGAGCTTATTGCAAAGGCTATCGAAAAGAAGATATCGTCGCTCTTGCTATTGTGGCAGATTGCACACCGATTGCATCCCCATGCGGAGCTTGTCGACAAGTTTTGTCAGAACTTGTGGCTTTAGATATGCCCATCTTTCTAGCAAATAAAGAAAAAGTAGAAAAACATACAATTGGTGAATTATTACCGATGGTATTTATAGGAGAAAGTTTATAATGTTTAAATCAGGATTTGTCAGTATCGTGGGACGTCCTAATGTAGGAAAGTCTACACTTTTAAATCAAATTTTAAAAACAAAATTAGCAATCATGTCTGATGTTGCACAAACAACACGTAATACGATTCAAGGTATTTATACAGATGATGAGGCACAAATTATTTTTATGGATACACCTGGTATTCATAAACCTCAAGATGGTTTAGGAAACTTTATGAATACAACAGCTTTAAATAGTATTTATGGAGTAGATATGGTGTTATTTATTGCACCAGCCAACGAAACTATTGGACGAGGAGATCGATTTATTATTGAAAGATTAAAAGAAGCTGATGGACCGGTTTTCCTTTTACTTAATAAATGTGATCTTGTTTCTAAAGAAGAAGTCGTTAAGAAACTTACAGAATGGAAAGAACTTTTTGATTTTAAAGAAATTATTCCAATTTCTGCTTTAGAAGATCAAAATGTCGATACACTTATTTCTACTATTAAAAATTATTTAAATGAAGGAATGATGTATTATCCTAAAGATCAAATGACAGATCATCCTGAAAGATTTGTCATGGCTGAATTTATTCGAGAAAAAATACTTTATTTTACTAGAGAAGAAGTTCCCCATAGTGTAGCTATTGTTGTTGAACGTATGGCAGAACAAGAAGATGGCAGTGTTGAAGTCATTGCGACCATTGTCGTTGATCGTAAATCACAAAAAGGAATTCTTATTGGAAAACAAGGATCAATGATTAAAAAGATTCGTCAAAATGCTCAAAGAGAAATGAAACGTTTCTTACAAACACCTGTTCATCTTGAATTATTTGTAAAAGTTGAAAATAATTGGCGTAATAAACAAAAATATTTAAAAGAATTTGGTTATAACGAAGATGACTATTAAAAAAGAAGAAGTTGTTTGTCTAGGAATTGTCTTAAAGACACAATCTTATAAAGAAAGTGATGCTTTAGTTACTGTTTATTTTAAAGATTATGGAAAGATGACATTAATTGCACGTGGTGTAAAGAAATTAAAAAGTAAAAATGCTGCAGCTTGTCAAAGTTTGACATTGTCTGAATTTACTTTTATTCCACGTAATGGACTTTCAACTCTTATTAAAGCAAGTTCGGTTGATTTCTATCGCTATCTTAAAGAAGATATCGAATTAGAAGCTTACGCGAGTTATTTTATGGAATTTGTTTTAAGAAACGAAGAAGAAAATCAACCTGATTTAGATGTATTCAATCATTTAAAAGAAGCACTTAATGCTCTAAATCATGGTTACCCACCTCAACTTGTTTATTTACTTTACAATGCGTATATCTTAAAAAGATGTGGAGTTGCTTTGCAAGTAGATGGTTGTGTTCGTTGTTTAAGACAAGATCGAATTGCTGGGGTAAGTTTGGAAGACGGGGGCTTTGTTTGTTTAGATTGTTTATCACTTCGTGATAAACAACTAGATAAAGAAACTTTAAAAGCTTTTCGCTACATTAATAAAATTTCCTTTAAACAAATCGATCAATTAAAGATTTCTCAAGAATCAATCGATCAATTGATTGAAATTATGGACTATTATGTAGATGAAATGACCGGAATTTTATTTAAGACCAAGAAAATGATAAAAAGGCTTGAAAAATTATGACAAAAGTCGACACTTTTGTCTTTTTTTATATACATTTTTTGACTATAATAGAAATAAATTCAAAGGGGGAGATACATATGGGGCAGTTTTTACCGATAAATAGAAAAGAAATGGACGAAAGAGGATGGCAAGAGGTTGATTTTGTCTATGTTTGTGGAGATGCCTATGTGGATCACCCGTCATTTGGCGCGGCGATTATCTGTCGTACATTAGAAGCCAATGGGTTTAAGGTGGCTTTTTTATCACAACCAGATTGGCATAATGTGGAAGAATTCAGACAATTTGGTAAACCTAAATTAGGTTTCTTGATTTCTTCGGGAAATATTGATTCAATGGTCAATCATTATACAGTTTCTAAAAAAAGAAGACATAAAGATTCTTATACACCAGGAGGTAAAGGTTTTAAAAGACCAGATCGTGCCGTTATTGTTTATAGTCAAATGGCAAGACAAGCTTATCCGGATACAAACATTATTCTTGGTGGTATTGAAGCTTCTTTACGACGTTTAGCACATTATGATTATTGGAGTGACAAAGTTAGAAAATCAATTATTATTGATGCTAATGCCGATTTATTAATGTTTGGTATGGGAGAAAATAGTATTATTGAAGTGGCAGAAGCTTTAGAAAGTGGTTTGGAAATTAAATATTTAACCTATTTAGATGGAACTGTTTATAAAACAAAGAATATTGATGATCTTTCAGATTATATTATGCTTCCTAGCTATGAAGAAATTACTTCTTCTAAAAGAAAATATGCGGAATCTTTCCAAATACAATATCTTAATACCGATCATTACAACGCTAAAATATTAGTGGAGCCTTATCAAGGGTGGTATGTGGTTCAAAATAGACCAAATAGACCGCTTACTCAAAGAGAATTTGACCGTGCTTATGGTTATGATTACAACCGTACATATCATCCAAATTATGAACATGTTCCTGCAATTGATGAAGTGAAATTCTCCCTTATTTCTAACCGTGGGTGCTTTGGTTCGTGTAACTTTTGTGCTTTAGCTTTCCATCAAGGACGTATTATTCAAGCAAGAAGTCATGAATCGATTTTAGCTGAAGCAAATAAAATGGTATGGGATCCTGATTTTAAAGGATATATTCATGATGTTGGAGGACCAACAGCAAACTTTAGAGATACAGCATGTGAAAAACAAAAGACGAAAGGAGCATGTCCAACAAAACAATGTTTATGGCCTCAACCATGTAAAAATTTAAAGGTAGATCATGAAGATTATCTTTCATTACTTACAAAATTAAGACAGCTTCCTAATGTTAAAAAAGTCTTTGTTCGTTCAGGAATCCGCTATGATTATTTAATGTATGATAAAAACGATCATTTCTTTGAAGAACTTGTCCAACATCATATTTCTGGACAATTAAAAGTGGCTCCTGAACATATTAGTAATCATGCTTTAGATAAAATGGGAAAACCAAGACGTGGACTTTATGAAAAGTTTGTAGATAAATATTATCGTTTAAATGAAAAATACAATAAGAAACAATTCCTTGTTCCCTATTTAATGTCATCTCATCCAGGATGTCGTTTAGAAGATGCCATTGAATTAGCAGAATATTTAAGAGATATTCATCATCAACCAGAACAAGTCCAAGATTTCTATCCAACACCAGGAACGCTTTCAACAACAATGTATTATACTGGATTGGATCCTCGTGATATGACAGAAGTCTATGTTCCAAAAGATCCAAAGGAAAAAGCAATGCAAAGAGCGTTGATTCAATATAAAAACCCTAAAAACTATGATCTCGTCTATGAGGCTTTAATCAAGGCAAATCGAAAAGATCTTATTGGTTTTGGTAAAAACTGTTTGATTAGACCACGTACAAAAAGATCAAACTATAACCGTCCTTATCAAAAAGGAGGCGCTAGACGATGAGATTTACAGAAACCTATACGTCGGGAACACATACGTCTATTAAATTTGATATCTATCAGCCCAATGTAATCTTAAGATATAAGGGTATTATTCAAATACATCATGGTTTATGTGAATATTCTGAACGTTATAAAAAGTTTGCGGAATATTTAAGTCATGAAGGCTTTATTGTGGTAGTATCTGATTTTCCAGGACATGGAACTTCTCTTTATCAATTTGAACAAGGTTATTTTGGAAAAGGAAATGCACTTGATACATTAGTTGAAGATATTCAACGTTTACGTCATATTATTACTAAACGTTATGAAGACCTACCTTACTTTATGCTAGGTGTTGATTTAGGCTCGCTTGTTTTATTAAAATATGCTGGTGTGTATGGAGATTATATTAATGGCATGATTCTATTAGGTACATGTATGAAAAATAGTTTTTATTATCGGATGAAGATGATTGTTGATTTCAATATTTTATTACATGGACAAATGAATCACTCAAGAGTCATCAAAAAAGCAATTGATTTATTTCTACAAAGAAATTTGAATGGAAACTATAAAATGACTAATACAAAAGAAGTGAATCTTTACATGGAAGATCCACTCACGGACTTTGTTTACACAAATCAAGCTTATCGAGATATTTTAGATTATATAAAATATACGAGTGATGAAGAACATTTAAAACAAATTCCCCAATATTTACCTGTATACTTGTTATCGGGTGGATTTGATAATTTGACACGCAATGGAAAAGACACGATAAAACTTTATAAAATATTAAAGGAAAATGGGTTAAAAGATCTAAGCTATAAGATTTTTGATAATCGTCGACAAGATATTTTACATGAAAATAATTATCGCGAAGTTTATCATAATATTATGAATTGGCTTGATGAAAGAACTTATATGTAGTACCCTTATAATTGGTTGACAAATATCCACTATAAGGGTATTTTATTGATACGCGAAAAGAGTATAAAAGACTTGGAATGCCAAGTCTTTATTCATTTTTACACAAAAAGGAGAAAAATATGGCAACTAAAGATATGGACAAATTAGTAAATCATGCAAAATCAACAGGTTTTGTATATCAAGGTTCTGAAATCTATGATGGACTTGCAAACACATGGGATTTTGGACCATTAGGGGTTGAAATGAAAAACAATATTAAACGTTTATGGTGGAAAAGATTCATTCAAGAATCTCCTTATAACGTTGGTTTAGATTCAGCTATTTTTATGAATCCAAGAGTTTGGGAAGCTAGTGGACATGTTGGTGGCTTTTCAGATCCATTAATCGACTGTAAAGAATGTAAAACTAGACATCGTGCTGATAAATTAATTGAAAATTATGATCCAAGTGTACATAGTGAAGGATGGACAAGTGAAGAAACAGTTAATTATATTAAAGAACATCAAATTGTTTGTCCTAATTGTGGGAAAAGCAATTTTACTGATGTAAGACAGTTTAAATTAATGTTTGAAACTAAAATGGGTGTTGTTGAAGATGCTAAATCTACAGTGTATTTACGCCCAGAAACTGCTCAAGGGATTTTTGTTAATTTTAAAAATATTCAAAGAACAACAAGAAAGAAAGTACCATTTGGAATTGGGCAAATTGGTAAAGCATTTAGAAATGAAATTACACCAGGTAATTTTATATTTAGAATGCGTGAATTTGAACAAATGGAATTGGAATTTTTCT
>ERZ779866.2359-NODE-2359-length-17181-cov-24.162852_pt1 | contig 17181 bp, 20 predicted proteins | sample MGYA00511248_ERZ779866 | MGnify/ENA primary metagenome ERZ779866 (study PRJEB29588, sample SAMEA2155758) | human gut metagenome | biome: human gut; feature: human-associated habitat; material: faeces | place: Denmark | collected 2008/2010 ... | reverse complement strand
AAATGATAAATATGATTCATTTGCATTACCTTTTAAGATAAAAGTATCTGAAAAACATCCAAAAGCAATTAATAACGATTCTGTGGGAATATGTTTAAAAGATGTGAAGATAACATTTCAATAAAAACAATTGAAAAATCAATGAAAATGTGCTATTATATAATCAAGAAAAAAGTAAAGGGAAAACAAACAATATGGGTAAGATCAAGTAATCATACTTGATAAAGAAATTGACTACAGTTACTATAGGGAATTGCTAATCTACTGTATCACAAACAGTAGGAATAAAACGGAATGGATGCAGGTAATCCAGATAGGATACCGAAATAGGAAACCGATATATCTATTTAACGATGTCAAAGAAAGATACGTAGCAGCGAGAAGATTAGGAATAGATATTGGATTTTACGAAATCACTGGTACGGATTCCAAGCATCTGATCAAATTAGATACCTATTATTTAACAGTGTTAAATAAAATAAATACCATATAAAAGGAGTGAATACAATGACAAAACAAAGAATAACCATCGAGCAGAACCCATTAACCGAGGAGACCTTGACGTTAAACGCCTTATGCCTCGCCTATGAACTACCGCAATACAGTGTTCGAGAGCGAAAGGGCAGTTCCAAGAGTAAACTATACAACGTCTACATCGACGGCAGCTTAATCTTTTACGGAACCATCCAACAAGTAAAATACTACTTACTGAATGCGATTTACCTCATCACCCGTGTACAAGAGCACCACACGGGGAAGAGATGAAAAAAGTTGGAGCGGCTTGAAAAACAAACCGCCGCACTTTCAAATCAGGGATGTAGATAAAACTAGGCTTAGCGGTTCAGTGGCAAAGTCTGAACCACGGCGGGCCTACAAGAAGGAGATACAACTAATCTTCTTTGTATCTAAGCATATTATACCACATCAACCCCAAAAAGTCAAGAGAGGAGAACAAATATGGAAGGATTATTATATCTCAGTTTTATATTCTTAGCGTTTGTAGGGATACCAGCGATCGGCTTTATCCTGTGGCATAAACTAGGTAAAATCTATCAAGAATGGAGAGAAGAGCAGTACAACAAGATTGCACGTGAGATTCGGTATATGAATTTCCAAAATAATTCTCACAATTCTAAAGAAAGAGAAGAAATGTTCAGACAATTTGAAAAAATGATGGAGGAGGAATACAAAAATAAAAATAGTAAAAATAATTAAATAATAGGTTGATTTCATATTTAAAATATGATATAATAAATATGAAAAAAACAAAACAAGAAGAGAGGAGAAAAAAGGAATGCGAAAACGTATGATAAGAAGACTCATTAAAGAGTACACTATTAGCGTCCAGTACTACGATCTTGAAGACGCACAGACACGAAATAAGATTGTACGAACTTTATTACCTGTAGATGAAACAACCTTACAGGAAGTTGCAGCTGGTGAAATTGGTAGAAAAGTAAAAAACAAGCTATTGCTGAAAGAGATCAAAAATGTGATTGGAAGCAATCCAATTATAGGATTGACGTTAGAAGATATCGGAACGTCATTATACAGCATGAGCTTAGAGGATTTTATCAAGTGTGCTGAGGTCGAACGTAGTCAAACTGCAAGTATTTATGAAGATGAAGAAATGATTGAAGAAGAGGAGGAATAAAACATGGTCACAGTAACAAACAAGAGCAGAGAGTTTAGCGAGGTAGAAATCTATTTAATGACGGTATCACCATCTATGATATCCGTAAAAACGTTAGAGGACGGAACCAAGATCAATGTCAGAGGAATCTTAGAGTTTGAGGAAGTAAAAGAAGAAACAGGAGAAGTTGTAAACATCGTTTCTATTATTGACGACGAAAAGAACGTGTATTCTTTCCAATCTAAGACTTTCAAACGTACTTTAAATGACATAGCAATGATCTGTAAAGACAAACCATTTACGGTTATCAAGACAAGTGGTAAGACGAAAGCGGGTAGAGATTTTATTAATTGCATCTTGGACGTATCCAGTATCGAATAAGTATTTTAGAAAAAGTGGGGATTCGTCCCCACTTTTTCTATTGAATGGGAGGTATTCTAATGAGCAAAGGCAAATACTATCAAGAATACCGAAAAGAAAGAAGACGAATACAAAGCTTTCTAAGAAGAAACCGAGCCAAGGGATACATCTTTCCGGATAACATCCTACCAGATCAGCCAAAGAGAATCACACCAGCATCCATTCGCAGACTAAAGAGAATCACACCAGAGTTTCTCTACAAGAAGGCGAGTTACGTGGATAGTGAGACGGGCGAGATACTAACAGGAACCGAGGCTGTAAAACAAAGACGTAGTGAGTCAGCAAAGAGAGCGGCAAAGACCAGAAAACAACGAAAAAGAAATACAGACGATGAAGGTATTTATGATCGAATCACCATTAGTACGTGGTATAGTCAGTTAGAGGTCTATGCGGACGGAAAAGGGTACGCTATGTTACTCGCTTGGGCCGATGAAATTATTCAATCTGTTGGCAGAAAAGGATTTGCGGAAACGATACGAAAAGGTACTGAGGCTGGAAATCTCATTACGTGGGATGTTGTATACAAAGCAGGCGAGACCATGAAGTACATAGCTAACATGACAGAATACGTACCAGATCAGGGTGTATGGTACAAAGAGAAGCTGTTAGACAAATTACAATTCACGAAAGAATTTGCTGAATGGGCGGAAACACAAGAAGAGTGGTAAGATGAAAAGAACGTATCGTTATTTTGCATGTGACTTTGAGACAACGGTATATGAGGGGCAAACGAATACCGAGGTGTGGTTATCCGGGTGTGGAGAACTATTTACGGACAACTTACATGTATACGGTTCGATCGGTGAGCTGTACAAATATTTCACCTCATTAAATTGTCATATTATTGCATACTTTCATAACCTAAAGTTCGATGGTGCCTTTTGGATAGACTTTTTACTAACGAAACTAAAGTATGAGCAAGCCTATCAAAAACTACCAGGCGGAAAAGTAAAATTTGTTGACGACAAAGATATGAGGAGTAAGTCCTTTAAGTACAGCATATCGGATAGAGGGCAATGGTACCAGATCATCATTAAATACAGGAAGCATTACATCATTTTAAGAGACAGTTTAAAACTGTTACCTTTTGCCTTATCCGATATCGCAAAAAGCTTTAAGACAAAGCACCAAAAGTTAACGATGGAGTACAAAGGATTTCGGTATGCTGGATGTGAAGTAACAGATGAGGAACGGGAGTATTTCAAAAACGACATTTATGTCTTAAAAGAAGGTCTGGAATTCATGTTCGAGCAGGACCACACAAAGTTAACAATCGGTTCCTGTTGTCTGGATGAGTATAAAAACATTCTAAAGCGTAGCACGAAACTCTGTGCGTTGGAATACGACGAATTGTTTCCGAATTTGTATGACCATGGATTTCCGTGTGTTGATCATAAATACGCAAACATCGGTGAGTGGGTAAGGCGGTCTTATAAGGGTGGGTGGTGTTATCTAGTCAGAGGGAAAGAAAACAAGGTACACGAAAACGGGTACACTTTGGATGTAAATTCCTTGTACCCGTCCGTGATGCATTCGAGTTCCGGCAATGCTTACCCCATCGGCTTACCTACGTATTGGCATGGGGACTTCATACCAGAACAAGCGAAAACAGAGACCCGGTATTTCTTTGTGCGTATTCGTACTCGTTTTTATTTAAAGAAGGGATATCTACCCTTTATCCAAATAAAGAACAACGCCTTGTATCGAGGGACTGAGGCATTAGAAACGTCTGATATTTTTGACCCAAAGGACGGTCAATATTATAGCCACGTGTGCGGAAACCCTGTGACGGTAGAGTTGACGTTAACTCAAACAGATTATTACCTAATCTTAGAACATTACGATCTTGTAGATTTTCAGATCATTGACGGATTTTATTTTCATTCCATGATCGGAATTTTCGATGAATACATTGATAAATACAAAGAAATTAAGATGAATTCCAAGGGAGCGGTACGAACGTTAGCAAAACTATTTTTGAACAATCTGTACGGTAAAATGGCGACTAGCACGGATTCGAGTTTCAAGGTTGCGTACTTAAAAGAGCCTGACGAATTTGGCAGGCAGACCGTCGCCTATTATCCGATCGAGGAGCATGATAAGAGACCTGGATACATCCCGTGTGGTAGCGCCATTACCAGTTACGCAAGAGAGTTTACGATACGTGCCGCACAGAAAAATTATTACGGACCAGATCGTGATGGATTTATATACAGTGACACCGATAGTCTGCACATTAATTTACCGCTGGAAGAGATCAAAGGTGTCCCGCTACACCCCACGGAATTTAATCATTGGGCGGTGGAAAGCAAGTGGGACTGTGGTATCTACGTGAGGCAGAAAACGTATTTAGAGCACATCACGGAAAAAGACATTCTATACGACGGGGAACGTGGAATCTATGAAAGTGAAGTCTGTGATTATTTAGATGTAAAATGCGCTGGTATGCCTCAGAGGTGTAAGGATTTATTTGTGGAGAGTATGAAGGAAGATCGAGTATACGATGAGAGCCGTAGTGAAGAGGAAAAGGGTTTTTTATATGAGAATCAGGTGCCGATTGTACGAACGATCAATGATTTTAAACGGGGGTTAAAAATACCCGGAAAGTTACTACCAAAGCGGATGCCTGGTGGGGTTGTACTTATGGACACGTATTACGAAATGAGGTGAGAGCATATGGATAAAATCAAAGTAAAGTATCACAATCCGATCTGTACGATTGAAAAGATTCGTGTTGGAGACTGGATAGATTTAAAAAGTGCCGAGACGATCGAAATTCGAGAAGGTGACAGCGCAAGAATTAGTTTAGGGGTATCCATGGAGTTGCCAAAAGGATATGAGGCCATTCTAGCGCCAAGGTCCTCATTGTTTTCGAACCATGGTTTGTTGATGGTGAATTCCATTGGAATCATAGATTCCAGTTATTGTGGAGATCGTGATATATGGAAAGCCGAGTTTTACGCCACCAGATACACAAAAATTTATGAGGGAGAGCGTATTGTACAGTTTCGTATTTTGAGAAATCAGCCTGAGGTGCAGCTTGAAAACGTACTAACCTTAGAGAATGTCAGTCGTGGTGGATTTGGAAGCACCGGCTTATTCTAATGTTTCACGTGAAACATAAAAAAGAGTGGGTGTAAACCCACTCTTAAAATATATCTATAATCATAGCACAGAGAATGCGACCGACCAGATCGAAAATGGACCACGGACGTATCTTTCAACGTGGTGAACCCGTGACACATCATAAACTGTCACTATGACAGATATCACAAGGATAAGAGAGCCATGACAGCGCTTTTACATTTCAAATTCTGAAAACGGAAACAACCATAATCAAAAAGCTGTCTCAGTGGCTGTATAAAGAAGTGGTACCGATTCATCATGACGTAATTAATGCTGTGGTCATCGGTTGTCACCGCAATTTTTGTAGGAAATGAGTGGTCGACTTTTTCCGAGCAGTACATAATTCCATCTGAGGTAAACTCATTGATGCTATAATAGCGGTCTTGGAATTTGATCGTACAAATATAACGGCTTTTTCCATTCATTTTTTCGATAAAGGATTTATTATCATTGAGGTAGATGGACTGACCAGCATAGGCAACATATTTTTCGCCGCTAAACGCCTGGTTAAAGGAGGAACTTAAGAACGCTTGGGAAGCACTCTCATTAAAGTTTTGTTCCAGTACGAACCCATTTCCACGCAAGAACTTTGTGTTTTCCTGCAAGCGATCAGAGATACCAAACGAAACATAGTAAGGATTTAATAAAGAAACGGGGTTGGAGAGCATAATCACGGGAAGGTATCGTGTCTGCTCCCCTTTACCCCTAGCAATTGAGGTTCTAAGAGAGATAAACTTTGTCAGTTCGTTGGAACAATAACGATTATTTTCAGACTGAAATTCATCAAAAAGGAGGCGTTTCACATCGCTAAATACGTGAGACAGTTTTTTCAACTGCTCAGCTGTATTGATTGCCAACGCATAACCACATACCGTATTATTCACCACAAGTTCTCGATACAGACCTCTAGACTTTGGAACACTTTTCATTTCCAGTGTTGGAAAGAATAAATTACCAATTTCACGAAAGAACTTTTCTTCCACGTCATCAAGTTCATACGAATAACGATACAGTAAGCCAAAACATTCCCCATGTTTGAGGAAACGATTCATAAAATAACGGGAGAAATACGTTGTTTTTCCAGCGGTTCGGTTTGACGTGCAGATAAAGATTTCAGGTTTCTTTCCATTTAGGTCTGTCATGCTTAATAGTTTTGTTCCGTCGTAATATTTTGTCTCTGTTGCGATCATCTTTTTCACCTCTATAATATTATAACATATCTATTGCTATTAAGCAATAGATATGCTATAATTAACATAGGTAAGGAGGTGATGAGGATGTTCAATTCCGTTATGATTGCACTGGTGTTTAATGGCTTAGATATCCTGTCAGGTTTTATTGCGGCGATCAAGGAAAAACGGGTGCAGTCATCAAAACTAAGAGACGGTTTATTTAAAAAAGTGGGTTTCATATTTTGTTATGTGTTAGCGATACTTGTTGACCTGTATGGGAGCCGCCTTGGTATGAATTTAGGCGTTGATATTTTACCGATTATTATTGCTTATGTCGGTGTTACGGAAACCGTTTCCATCATTGAGAACATCTGTCGTATTAACAGTGACTTGTTACCGGATAAACTGTTAAAACTGTTCCATTTAGATAAGAGAGAGGAATCTTAATGCCGAATATTAATCAAGCATACTCTTGGGGTGTGAATACTTGTAACGCTCCCAATGTTGGATATTCTCAAACTTACCGAAACCAACAAACAATTGGCGGAATCACGTACTATGACTGCTCTAGTTTTATTTGGTACTCTTTGATCGCTGGTGGTTTTCCGTGTGTGGAAGCGAACAATGGCAGCACTTGGCCATTTGTCACGTACACGATGGGGCCCATCCTATTAAAAATGGGTTTCCAAAAAGTGGATGTGAATGGACAATGGTTGCCTGGTGATGTGGCTGTCAGTTACACCCACACCGAAATGGTATACAAGGGGGGTTTGGCATCCGGGGTATGTATGGGCGCTCACACGAACAATGCTCCTCTCGCAAACCAAGTATCCATTGGTTCTTCCGGTGGAGACTCCAATTATGTATCGACACCTGCACGGTTTCCAGACCTGTACCGATTTGGGGAAGGTGGCGCATCTGGTTATGGGTATAGCTTACCTGTGATTGCCGCTCTTTGTGGTAATTCCTGGAGAGAGTCGAACATTAACCCGGGGTTGGAAGAGAAAGGAAACGGAATCGGCTTTGGACTCTTTCAGTGGTCTTTTGAACGTCGAACCGCCTTAGAAAATTGGTTGAAAGAAAATGGTTATGAACTGACCTCACCAGAAGGTCAGTTGCAGTATTTGATTGTTGAGGATGAATGGCAAGGCAGCTTTGGTGGTATTTCCAGCTTACAGGAATTTTTAACTTCCACCTCAACCGATGTCCCGATGCTGGTAGAGGCATTTATGAAATGTTGGGAACGTCCCGCTGAATCTGACCCCTCACAACGTGTCGCATGGGCGAAACAATGTCAGGACTACATCCTTGCGCACGCTAATGATACGTCGATTACCGCATGGGTGATTAGTAATGAATATCTTACTGAGGCCGAAATCTTAAACAATGCGGTGATGATGTACCGTTATTTGAGTAGTGGTGGCGGTGGTGGCGGCACGTTTGGGCGAGAAAACTCGCTGCCTGTCTATATGATGATTTTGCGGCATCCTTATTTATTTTAAATGTATGGAGGTGTTTCGTTGTGGCTGTTGTAAATAAAGATACGATTATGGAACGATTGAGAGAAAACTTTAATGACAATGATTCCGATGATGTCCTTGGCTTGTTGGAAGATGTGACCGACACCCTGAATGATTACCAATCTCGGTTAGAGGAAAATGGGGACTGGAAAGAACGATACGAACAGAATGATAGAGAGTGGAGACAGAAATATAAAGATCGTTTTTTCAATAATGAACCTGAGCCGGACCCGGAACCTGAACCAGACAAAGACCCGGAACAAGCAACGCCTACTACCTTTGAGGAGTTGTTTCATTTTGAATAAAGGAGGATATTGATTATGCCAAGAAAAATTGCAGTCGGCACGCTGCAAGCAAGCACGTTAAATGTTTTAAACGTGATTCGTCAAAATGCTAGTTATGAATACCAGAGTCAGGTGCCTGTCATTAAGCAAGCAACTGACATTCCCAAAGTCGGTGCTGTGATTTATGGTACCCCCGCACTCGCCAATCAGTTTTTAAATGCGTTGATCAACCGTATCGCTATGGTACGTGTACAGAGTGCTACCTTTAACAACCCGTATCGTGATTTGAAAAAAGGTTACATTGAGTACGGTGAGACGATTGAGGACATCTTTGTTTCCATCGCTAAGGTGGTTGAGTATACGCCAGAAAAGGGTGAGGAACGTGAGTTCAACCGAACCCTACCGGATGTAAGAAGTTTGTTCCATGTCATTAATTGGCGTGTGATGTATCCTGTCACCATTCAGGATGAGGACTTAAAGCAAGCGTTCTTATCCATTGAGGGTGTCCAGGACTTGATCGCTAAGATCGTGGACTCTGTTTATACCGCCGCCGAGTATGATGAGTTCCTGCTGTTTAAATACCTGCTGATTAAAAATATTACTAAGGGTAAGTTAAAACCGATTTCCATTGGTGATGGCACAGATCTCAAAAAAGCCGCCGTTTCGTTTCGTGGTACATCCAACTTGCTCCCGTTTATGAGCAATCAGTACAACGCTGCAAACGTCTACACGACAACACCAAGAAACAATCAGCACATTTTTATGGACGCTACCTTTAACGCTCAGTTTGATGTGGATGTTTTGGCTAGCGCGTTTAACATGGATAAAGCCAACTTCATGGGACGCTTACACTTGATTGATTATTTTAATACCTTTGATAACAAACGGTTTGAAACCATCCGTGAAAATTCGACTGGACTGGAAGAGGTGACAGCTGAGGAGCTTAAGTTGATGGCAGACGTGAAAGCGGTTCTTGTGGATGAAAACTTTTTCCAGGTTTATGATAACAAAGACCAGTTTACCGAAAAGTATGTTGCAAGTGGACTGTACTGGAACTATTTCTATCATGTGTGGAAGACCGTTTCAACCAGTGACTTTTCGAATGCTGTCGTGTTCGTTTTGGACAGCGCAACTTTGACAGCACCTGAAACCTTAGAATTCGTTGTAACCAATACGGATACTTCAGATGAAGCTTGGACAGTTTCATTTAAATATAACCGTGATGATACTCTCGCTGATACTAGATACCAGTTCGTGCAGTCAGAAACCGCAACAAAAAATAGTATTGCTGTTCAACCTTATGGAGCTGTTATCGTTCCAATAGATAAGGTTACTACTCCACTTCCTTTAGAGATTCAGATGGGTGGTGTTACCTATAAATCGACTGGAAGTGCAATTAATACTTGGAATGTAGGAACAAGGTTCACATTTAATAAAGAGGTAGTTGCAAGAAACGATGACACACCCATAGATTTAACTAAGAAATCGAAAAAATAATACACCTTGTTTCACGTGGAACCACATGTTTCACGTGAAACATTTATTGGAGGTTTTTTCTATGTATATTGCACCAGGTACATCCGTCCGACTTTTGAGGAATATTCCGCTAGATAGTACTTACAATCATACCATTTATTTCGGTAGTCGTAGTGCTCAAACCTCATACTTTTCCAGTATGGCAAAATATAGTTTAAATGAATACACCTATCAACGTGTGAAGCGTGGTGTGATACGTGTCGGAATTGTAGCAGATAATCTTTATGATTGTAATTACGTGATGTTCCAGAACTCTAATTTTGGAAGCAAGTGGTTTTACGCTTTTATTAAGAGCGTGGAATACGTAAATAATGAAACCTCAGATGTAACTTTTGAACTGGATGTGATTCAGAGTTGGTTCTTTGAGTTTTCCTTACAGCAGTGCTTTGTGGAAAGAGAACATTCTAGTTCCGATGAGCCTGGTGACAATATTTTACCAGAACCTGTGGAACTTGGTGAGTATGTGTACAACACCTACGAAAAACTCGGTGAGGAACTTGAACCCATGGCGGTGATTATGGCTGCGGCGGAAACGGGTGGAGAGGATACCAGCGGCGGTATGATCGACGGTGTCTACTCTGGTACCAAAATCACAGCCTTTAATTCCTCAGATGTGGAGGGTATTAACACTACGATTAAAGGGTTTATGCAATCACCGGATAGTATTGTTAGCATGTATATGTGTCCGGTCATCTGTACCGGGGGCGCCATTGAGGACGGCGGTACCATCATTTCTGGTGCTGGTGAGGGGCACGCCACGGGATGGTCACATACCTATACACTCGATGGGGTGGGGACTGGTCTGAATGGTTACATCCCTAGAAATAAAAAGCTGTTGACCTATCCCTATTGTTTCCTTCACGTCGATAATGGCTCTGGTCAGTCCGCCCAATACCGATTTGAGTTTTTCGAGGGCGGTATCCCGCAATTGCGCCTGGATTCTACCGTGATAGCTCCTGTGAAAATTACCTGTCGGCCAAGACGGTATAAGGGTAGCAGCGGTGTCAATCACACCGAAACCGTGACACTGGAAAACTATCCACAATGCTCCTGGAATATGGACGCCTATAAGGTTTGGCTCGCTCAGAACATGACACCTATGGTCATGAAGACCGTGAGCGGCGTGACAACTTCAGCCCTTAGCGCTGGAAAGGCTTTGGTGAACGCAAAAACAGGGAACCTCGCTGGTGCCGCACAAGGTTTGGCAGACTCCCAAGGCGCCATGCAGCAAGTACAAGAAAACATCCAGGCATTTATGATGGATAGTTATACCGCCTCGATTCAAGCGGACTTGTGTCGTGGGAATGTGAACAATGGCTCGATCAATATGTCCCATCAATACCAGAACTTTTATATCGGTAGGGCCGCTATTACCATGAACTACGCTCGGGCGATTGATGATTTTTTCACGGTATTTGGCTACGCAACCAAACGGGTAAAGGTTCCGAACCGTACCTCAAGACCACACTTTAATTATGTAAAGACCGCTGGATGTGTCGTGACGGGAAGCGTACCTGTGGATGACATGAATAAAATCTGTCAGATACACGATGCGGGTATTACCTATTGGAAAGAGCCTGGAAATGTTGGAAACTATAGTTTGGATAACAGCATCTAAATGTTTCACGTGAAACATTGAGGAGGTGAAGGACTTGGGGAGACGTAAACACACCGAATTTGAGTTGTCGTTACAACGCAATGTAAACACGAAAAATTTTTACTTTGACCGTTTAACGGAATTGGCCGTTTCCGTTTTTAAATGGGAGAACTTGCCGAATACGGTGGATTCCCGTTATTTGGAAATGTGTTTATTCCGTGAGGGTGCGGCGGTGTTCTTTAAAGATGATGTGGTTGACGACTATCTCTGTTTGTCGGTAAATCGAAAAGGACCATTTGATGTCTATGGGAATCCGTTACGCTGTCGTGCGTACTCTAGATACAATAACTACAATTGTGAGTTGACAAACCAAAATTCTGTTATTATTTATAATAACATGATGAGAACCAATAGTATCCGTGATATTAATTTTTATGCGAATAAATTGTATTTGATTGATCGTATTATAGATGTAAATATTAATGCGCAAAAAACACCGATGCTGCTGCAAGGTACCGATAAGCAACGTTTGACACTCCTGAATCTGTACAAAGAATATGATGGCAATGCCCCGGTCATCTTTGGTACGGATTCCCTGAATTTGGAGGGCATTCAGTCTATTAATACCTCAGCGCCTTTTCTAGCAGATCAATTGTACGCTCTGAAAACAAAAATTTGGAATGAGGCTTTGACCTACCTCGGTATCGCTAACGTTAGCGAGCAGAAAAAAGAACGTATGATTACAGATGAGGTCGTTCGTGGTATGGGCGGAACGATCGCAAGTCGTTTCTCTCGACTGGATAAACGTCGTGAAGACGCTGAGCGTATCAACCGAATGTTTGGTTTAGATATTAAGGTTAGCTATAAGGATATCAGCTCTGTGCTTTCTGGTGATGAGCTGCTACTGTTCGCAAATTACCCGAATGAGGGCGCACCAGGAGGTGACTTGGATGAGTAAGTATACCGTGGAAGTCCGTTTTATTTGTGAACAGAAAGCTGGTTTGACTTCTAGCGTGGGATGTGATAAAATAGATAGTGTAATAAGTAAGTCTTGGGATAAGATTTTTACATCAAAAGTGAAATTCTTCAGTGAAAGTTATCGAAAGACTCTTTGCTCGAAAATCTTGAAACACTACTACATGCAAGAGATTGGCTTTGAAACCGTTGGTCTGTGGATGTATCACTTGAATACCCGGCTAGAGGAAATTATGCCGTACTATAACCAACTCTATGAGTCCGAACAGCTTAAGTTTGACCCGCTGAATAACATTTCCGTTACAAGGTCACATTTGATGGAGTTTGATGGTTTGGTACAGACAGAGGATTCTGGAACTAGAGATTCGACTTCCGATAGTGGTTACAAAGACACCAACCGTATGTCAGATACCCCTCAGGGTTCTTTAAGCGGGGTTGAGTCCATGAGGTACTTGACTCAAGCTACGATTACCGATGGCACCTCTGACCAGACAACAAACGAAAATACAGAATCTCAGGGAAAAACAATCACGGACAATGAAGAGAACTTTAAAGAAACCGTTGAGGGAAAACACGGTGGCGATTCCTATAGCGATCTCCTAATGAAATACCGTGATACCTTCTTAAATATTGATTTGCAAGTGATTGATGAATTTAAAGACCTGTTTATGGGTCTTTGGTAAGGAGGTGAAAATATGAGTTCTTTGGATACCATACGTAGATTCCCCTACTGTCAGAAAATTCTTCCCGCAACCTATGATGACTCACTTAGTTACTATGAGTCCATCTGTAAATTAGTTACGAAAATGAATGAGATCATTACGGAACTAAATGCCATTGACCCGGAATCTATTTTGGAATTGGTCGATGACCGTGTAGATGAACGTTTGGTTGACCTCAATAAACAGATGCAAAACCTGACTGATCGTGTCAATCAGGTCATGGGTAGTGTGACATCCGCTCTCGAAAAGTATAACAATGAGGTTACCATGGAGATGCACCGTCAATTGACAGAAATGACGGTTCTACTTAGTACTCAATTGGCTGCTCTTAGGTTGTATGTCAATAATCAGGATAATATGATTCTGTCTGAATTGCGCTATCAGATCGAGCTGCTGAAAAATCAGTTGCCGGATTTGACCACCGTCTATGTATATTCCCCATTCTCTTCTCAGATTGTGGATATTCAGACTGCTATCAACGAAATTTGGGATAACATAAAAGTCTATTCCTTGACAGCCGATGAGTATGACGATATGAAGTGGACCGCTGAACAGTATGACGGGTTCCAGTTGACCGCTTATCAGTATGACTACTACTCTAGACGTTTTATTTGGAAAGACCCTAATTTCTATATGACCGATGTCTGGACGGGTGAGCAGATTCATACCAAAGAGGAATTGGATAAGTTAGCAACACTTCATAAGGAAAACGCTTTAACCACATTCCAATATGATAAGCTCGCTTTTACTGCTGAGGATTATGATTATAAAACAATAACGTCAACAGATTTCGACTGGTATAGTAAGGCTATGCTGACTTATTATTTAGACGCACATAATTTTAATTTAACTTATATCTCTCCTAACGGTAGTTTAATTGTTAATTATCCATACGCTAAATCAATTACAGGCTCAACAGCCTTTGAAACATCTGGTACCCTTGTATCTAATACTGTTACAAATACCTTATATAATAGTTGGTTGGATGTTCGAAAACAAACATATATTTTTACTTGTAATAAATCCAATCCCTCATTACAAATTGGTATTTTCTATTCAGATGATACACATAGATTTGCAAGTACATCGTCTAATGGTTTTGGAATTGTTAAACCGCCAGAAAATGAGGAATTAACTATTAAAACGTTTCTTGTTAACACTATATGTGGGGGTTTTGCCTCTATTGCTAATGATTTAAATATATTAATTTGTCAAAAAAGGTAGGTGTATATTATGAGCGCAACAAATAAGACTACGTATCTAGATTTACCACAATTTATCGGTACGGATGTGCCCTCTTGGTTGGGGGACTTTAATGGTGCTATGGAAAAGATCGACACGGGTTATAACAATGTCGATATCAAAGCAGGGCAGGCAGCGTCTACTGCTAATTCAGCATCTAGTAAAGCTGATATCAATACACAATCTATTACTAGCATTAATGCTGAGCTAAAAACATTAAAAAATGCTGTTCAGAATTATGACAATATCCTGAACTTTAAAGCGGTTACTTGTATACCATCGCCAAACAATCTAAAAGATAGTTCATCTATGTTTATGACTCAGAATACAAACAAAACTTTGGCATCCTTGAAATTTAATGCTACTATGTTATATCCACTAGCTAACCCTAGTATGTATGTGTTTACTTGGTCTAATGACGGCGGAACAACGACGTTTTATGATCTGTTCACGATTGAGGATAATTGCTTTAACCTTAATCAAACCGCACTACCTAGGTCAGCAGAGTGCTTGACGGTTGGTGTGATGACTACTCGAAATGATTCAACGAGAGCAGTAGCTAGATTGTATGTGAGGGCTTGGTACGATGGTGCCACAACTCACATTGGCGCAATCTTTAGCAATGAACCAAGTACAAATATTACAATGTGGATGGATGGCACGGTGTTCTTGTCTGGTAGTGTAATCTCTCTACCAGACCCTGAAGATACGGAATAATTGGTAACTTTATCACATGTTTTTATAAGACTCCTGTATGTGTTTTGCAACAAAAAGAGAGGGTGAGCCCCTCTCTTTTTTCTATACTCGCTTGATACTTGGCGCCCATGCGTATCCATAGTATTTGTCAGCGATACAAACGTAAAACCAATTATCCTCATACCCGTATCTTCCTAGGACGTCTACCAGGTTGTGCTTCTTTAGTTGCGGGTATTTCGATATTAACGGACTCGCTTTTTTCGGTCGCTCATGCACACCTAACGTTTTCTGTACCTCACCTACAAATCTATGGAATCCTTCTTGTACATGACTATTCTTATCGCTCTCAATCACTAGCTCTTTTTGCGTCGCTGGTCCGCAATTTCCGTCCGGTGTTAATCCGTTCGCTTTCTGAAAGTTGATGACCGCCTGTTGGGTCTCAGGGCCAAAGTCACCGTCTGCTTTGATGTCATACCCACACAATCTCAGCTGCTCTTGCATCGCTTTTACTCCTACTCCCTTATCACCGTAACAATAAAAGTCTTTCACGGCGGTTTTGTAGTCAATGTATACATACCCATCAATCCCTGAATATACACGTGTGTATACTTTGTCAGCGACACATCCACCGTTCGCAACTACTTGGTTGACACTGGTCGCACTGGTGTTACCTTCATTCGTGTATATGTGTGTGCTGGTCACTTTCGTTACTCTTCCTATGTGCGCACCTTTTCGAAAAATCACTAGTGCTCCTAGTTTTGGTTCCATTTCCCATGTTCCAGATGCCTTTGCATGGTTCGTAATTGCAGTGCAGTTGTAAAAAACATCACCCATGATGTCTAGCGCTTTCTCTTTACCAAATATTTGTACACAAATCCAGAATTGGTACACCGCACACCACGGCTGTCCTTGACATCCTGGTAATCCGAGGTTGTCAATGTCTCTTGCGTATTTTGTGTAGTTGTTGTACCCCGCATTACCAGTTTTGCTGTCTAATTGGCTGTTCGAACGTTTCTCTAAATATCCACTTTGCTCAGCCATTAGTTCGGCTGTTTTTGTCCATAAATCTGTGCTCACTATGATACCCCCTTGCTCTGTATTCGATTTGTCGTATTTGATTAGGTTGAATTGTTCTACCACTCTCATGCAGGTGTCGACGTAACTGCTGCTGGTTGCGTAGCCGTCATTTTTGATCGTGGTTAGATACTCTCTTGGGTTTTCAATTCCCTTTAGGTTTAAATATCTTGGTAGCTGGATGAATTCAAAATAGCCTATGATGCCTTCCTCTAGGCTCGAATAGACTCTGAAGTTGTCTCGGATGTTGGTCATCTGTCCTGGTGTGTACTCCTCTTGTGTGCTTAGGTTTACGCTTGGCCCTGTCCAGGCGGTTCCGCACTTTAATCCAAAGTAGTTGTGGTAATCTTTGGATAGTTTGGATTCTCCCCACCCGGATTCTACGATTGCCTGTGCGATAACCGCACTATTACAATTGATGTGATAGTGCGGTGCGTGTTTGCAGATGTGCTTTGCGATTTCTTTGATGAATGATTCTTTACTCAATATGTGGTTCCTCCTCAATGTTTCGTATGCGTATCGGTATGATACTCGCACTTCTTATTTGTTCTACTCTGGTATAGATTGTTATTCCGGTGATTTCTTCCCTTGTTACAAGATGATAACTCATTTATTACCTCCTCTAATATTTCTTTTTATTTTGTTAAACATGCCATTTACCTCCCTCTTTTTATTGCCATACATTCTTATATTTTGACTCCATCGGTTTCGATTTTGTTAGATAATACCAGTCACGATGGTAATAGCTATGCAAGGTGTCCTCAAAATTTAACTCTGACTCACATGTCTCCTCGAAAGTGATATTGAGTTCAAGATCTACTGCTGCAATATACTTTTCAAGTCTGTCATCAAACATCCACCATGATTTTCCGTCTTCATCTTTACCGATGTACATGACACCAAACTCAATTTCCTCTTCCTTGCCTAACTTGCTCAACCTCTCATACCAGAAATCATATGCGGAATAACTAACGTCGTCCTCTGAACAAATTACTTGATCTGATATTCTCTCATTCATCATTATTGTATTCTCCCTTCTTGTTATTGCTTACCTTTTTGTTAATTATATAATAGCACATTTTTAAGCGTTTGTCAAGCATAAATTTTATGTTTATTTTTGTGTGCCATATTAGTTTAGACTAACTGGGAAATGTCGACATAGGGTTTTGGTCTAATGGAGGCAA
>ERZ779866.2355-NODE-2355-length-17201-cov-11.257028_pt1 | contig 17201 bp, 10 predicted proteins | sample MGYA00511248_ERZ779866 | MGnify/ENA primary metagenome ERZ779866 (study PRJEB29588, sample SAMEA2155758) | human gut metagenome | biome: human gut; feature: human-associated habitat; material: faeces | place: Denmark | collected 2008/2010 ... | reverse complement strand
GGCGTAGATCTCACGCACAACTTTGGCTTCATCCTCCACGATCTGCATTTCGCCGTCCGGTCCTTTTTCATAGCCGAGGAAATGAGCATAGGCAACCGATACCTTGCCGTCCGCAATGCGCTTGCGCCAGCCCCAGGTCACATTTTCGGAAATGGAACGACTCTCCTCCTGCGCCAGGGATGACATGATCGTGATGAACAACTCGCCTTTGCTGTCCAGCGTGTCGATATTCTCCTTCTCAAACGTCACGCCCACGCCCTTCTCCTTGAGCTTGCGAACCGTTGTCAAGGTATCCACGGTGTTGCGTGCGAAGCGGCTGACCGATTTGGTGATGATCCGGTCGATCTTGCCGGCCATGGCGTCGTCGATCATGCGGTTAAAATTCTTGCGCTTTTTCGTATTGGTCCCCGAGATTCCCTCGTCGGCATACACCTCAACAAACGTCCAGTCCGGATTTTCACGTATTTTCTTTGTGTAATAATCCACCTGCGCTTCATAGGAGGTGAGCTGTTCCTCATCGTCGGTACTGACGCGGGCATAGGCCGCAACCCGCAAGCGTTCCGTCAGCGGTCGCGTGGTGGCATACCTTCGCACCGTCGCGGGAATCATGCGTACTCTCGTGCCACCGGCTGTCGCTTCATTCATGTTGCCACCTCCGTTTCATCTGTTCGCTGGCTTTTTGACGCATCTCGGGCGTCCAGGAGTTTGCTCGGGATTCCCACGCCCACTCCCGTTCCTCCGTGCGTCCATTCCGAAGCAGAAAGCGCAGAAGATTCTTGCCGATCACATGAATCGCTTCCAAGCCTTCCACGGCCTTATCCGTCAGTCTCTCCACGTCCAAAACCTCACAGGTCAGGGCAAGGAGCGTCTCCTCCGGGATCTGACTCGCTGGACAGTAGCGTTTCCCTTTGCCTGAATAAGTCGCACACTGCCAGGTGTAGCGCGGGACGGAATTGCGCCCCGTGGAGCGCGTCCTGCGGTTGTAATGCGCGCCACAGTTTCCGCACACGATCTTGCCGGTCAGAGGGTAACGCACCGTCGTCGGCTTGCGTACGTTGATCATCTCCCGTCTCCCTGCAAGGATCTGCTGCGCGCGTTCAAAGGTCTCATGGCTGATAATAGCCGGGTGCGTGTTCTCGGCATAAAACCGATCCAGCTGGCCCATATTGCGACGCTGCTTCTTGGTCAGATGATCTTCCACGAAGGTCTTTTGCAGTAAGGCGTCGCCCGTATACTTCTCGTTGGTCAGCATTTCAACCACATGATTGGCCGTCCATTCTCCGCCGAAGCGCCGCGGAATCTTTGCTTCCCGAAGCCTTGCCGCGATCTTGACGCTTCCCTCACCGTTCAGATACGCCTGGAATACGTCTCGCACCACGGCGGCTTCTGTTTCATGGATCACGATCTGTCCATGTTCGCTTCTGTACCCATACAGCAGCATCAGATTGATGGGCTTTCCTTCGGAGAAATCCTTGCGTATCCGCCACTTGCAGTTATCGGATACGCTCTTGCTCTCCTCCTGCGCAAAAGAAGCAAGGATGGTGAGCATCAGCTCGCCATCCCCGCTTATGGAGTGAATGTTCTGTTCCTCAAAGTAAACGTCCACGCCCAGCGCTTTGAACTCGCGTACCGTTTCAAGCATGGTCACGGTATTGCGCGCAAACCGGCTGATGGACTTGGTCAGAATCAGATCGATCTTTCCCGCACGGCAGTCCGAGAGCATCTGACAAAACCTGGGTCTTTCCCCTTTGGTGCCGGTATACGCTTCATCCGCATATACGCCCACGTATTCCCAGGCAGGCTGGCTCTGGATATAGGCGCTGTAGTGGCTGATCTGCGCTGAAAGGGAGTGCAGCATTGCGTCCTTTCCCGTAGACACGCGGCAATAGGCTGCAACTTTTTTACGGCATGGGACAGATGTGTCAGTTCTGACCTGTCGGATCCGGATGTCCGGTTTCTTCTGTTCTGCTTTCAAAGCAATCGCCTCCTTCCGCAACCATATATCCCTCTTTTGAGGCCGGGAGTCAACCGTGATCTTGATACAATCCGCCCCAGACAGGAGAGAATCTTTCTGCGAGAAACTGTGACGTTCTGACGAATTCCTTTCCGTTTAGCAATCCTGCATCGCGCAGATCCCTGAGTATCGCTATGGAGAAGCGATATGTCAGCTCGCGTTGAAGTTGATCATGCGTGAGGAGCGGAGAACATATTGCTTTATCCATGCTGCGCATTTCTGCCTCCCCTCTGTGTCGCAAACCGGATGTGAATGTAGCAGGCGTGACTACAGAATTTTCTGCGCCGGTCATGGCCCTGCAAGGGTTTTCCGCATCCGGCGCACAGCGTCCGTTCTCCGTCGCAATGCGCCTGCGTGCGCCAGTAGGCAACGCGGCAGGCTTCCGAACAGAACCTGCGCTTTTTCCTGCCGGGAATACGAATAACCGGCTTCCCACATCGTAGACATACAGGTTTTGCACTCTGGCTCTCCGACTGTTCGACCGCCTCATAGCCCGTTATGGCAAGCATATCTGCCTCGTCGCGACGGCAAAAGGATTTGACTGTACCAAGTGGAATATCGAGCGCCGCACTGATCCGCTTATAGCCCATACCAGCAGTCCTGAAGCTGCGAATCTGTTTCTTTTGCTCTTCTGTCATCGTTCCTCCTGTATATAAGCCCAATAAGCAACTGCCGAAGAAAGAGGAGGATTTGCTCGCTGAGGTGCAGCGGCTGCGCGCGGAGAATGCCTACTTAAAAAACTTGCAAGCCTTGGTTTTGGAAGAAGAGCGACGCCAGCACAAAAAGCGCAGGTAGTTCAAAAACTAAGGCAAGAATTCTCGCTGTCGCTTCTGCTCGAAATCGCTCAACTTCCTCGCGCTATGAGGTGTCCAATGGCGTATATGGCGGCAGCTATGTGCGGTGGAACGGATCCAGCCAGCCCTCTGATGCCACCAATGGAAAAATCCTGGGCGACACGCAGGTGGAAGTGCTCTCCGGCGTAGTGGTCAACATCTGGGGCGGTTCCAACAACCTTGTATCCGGCCGGAAGGATCAGGGCGTCACCGTGGGAGACACCCATGTTACCGTCGGTACGGAAAGCGGCAGCGAAGCGGTATGCCAGTATGTCTATGGCGGCAGCAGCTTTAGTACCATCGGTCAGGAAGACGTGCGTTACAACCCGGATGATCTCTGGGTATCCGCTAAAGTCGGTGGAAATACTTATGTGATCATCAACGCAACTACAAGGGGCCGGGACAACGTTGGCGATCCCGGCGGCCATATCTATGCGGCCGGCGACTGCGACATCATCAACGGCGCCGCCTCTCTGGTCCTGAACGGAGGGTCTGGCTTCGACTGGGTTTTTGCAGGAGGCACAAACAGCGACTACCGGGACGAGACGGAAATCAACAATATGCGCGGCGAGCCGAATGCTGCCTCCATCGAGATCAACGGCGGCACGTGGGATGAAATCTATTCCGGTGTAGGCACCTTTGTCGACAGCGGCAAGGCAGGCAGCGAACAGTCCATCAACGGCGATGTCTTTGTGCAGTTCAACGACGGTACAGTGAACTTCTTCAGTCTCAGCAGCCCCATGACCAAAATTGACGGCGACAGCACGCTGGAAATCAACGGCGGCGTGCTCGGCAGCAGCACATACAATATCTCCGGTTACCGCTATACCAGCTGGAGTGAAAACAGCCCGCAGCAGGGACAGCTCAGTGGCAGACGCATCCTGAATCTGAAAAATCAAAGCCAAATGAACTGTTGGCTAATCTATGCCATCGATGAGATCAACGTAAGCAACACAGCGCCGTTTATCGCTCGTGGCACCGCATCCTCCGGCGCGCTGCAATCCTGCGGCGACGTGAACCTTCTTTCCGGCACCCTGGCGCTTACCGGCACCAATAACCTCATTGCCACCGTTGCGGATGGCGTGAATGGCGATCTGACCATAGCGCAGGGAGCGACGCTCGCCCTGAACGGAACCGACAGCGTGATCACCACGCCCGGATGCGTCAACGCGGCGGGCAGCGCCGAGGGCACGGCGGGAAGGCTGCTGGTGGTAAAGCCCTCCGCCTCCTCCTCTACGGGCTGGGTCAAAACGGACATGACGCCTCAGCGCCCTGCGGTGGGCGAGGTATACCTGCGCTCCAGCACCACCAATGAAACCGCCGAAGCCAATACCGACGCGGCGCTGCTGGATCTGGGCAATGACGAACCGGACCTGTATGTGGAATATACGCGGGATACGGATGCCGTATCCTCCTACGCACACGCGTGGCGTATCGCCGAAAACCAGGAGGCTGCCTGGTATTATGAAGTTTATTATCAGAATCCCGATGGCACCTTTGAAAAGTGGAAAAAAGCCCAGGGCGGCAAGACGTTCCCGACACAAACCGTTTCCATCAGCCATGACAGTTTTGATGACAAAGACCTTGGCTGGGGTGAAGTATTCGGCGTACATTATGTCTTTGACGACGGAAACCCGCTGAACCGCCTGTCCGCGGCCGCGGGCGAAGCTCCCGAGGACAATCCCCTGAAAATCTACTATAAATGCACGCCGCATACCGTGACCTATCAGTATGACGGCACGGCACCCGCCGGTGCGCCGGCTTTGCCGGCCCAGGTGGAAACCTACTATTCCGCCGAAGTTGCGGTGGCCACCGTGCCCACCCTGGCCGGCTACAGCTTCTCCGGCTGGACGGTGGCTTCTCCGGCCGGCACGGACATCGAAAACGGAATCCTCACCATGCCCAATGAGGATGTGGTGCTCACCGGTTCGTGGACGCCTCTGCCCAGCGGCAGCCTGACGGTGCAAAAACAGGTGACCGGAAGCGGCGCCAGCCAGAGCGAGGCCTTCCCCTTTGAAGTCACGATCGAAGGGCTGAACGGAGCCTATGGCGAGCTGACCTTTGTCAACGGCGTGGCGACCTTCAGCCTGCGCCACGGAGAGAGCGCGACAGCCGCCGGACTTCCTGTCGGCTCGCGCTATACCGTGCAGGAAACGGACAGCCGCGGCTATACCTCCTCCTCCACGGGGGAAACCGGAACCATTGCGGATGGTGTGGAAAGCACAGCGCTTTTCACCAACCACAAGGATGCGCCAGAGACGGTGGAAATCTACCCGGAGGATGTGACCATCTATACCGGCGGGGTGGGCGGCTCCGGTGAAAACAACGACTTCCCCCATCCCATCTATCTCATCCGGGACGAGCAGGGAACCGTTTCCTCCGCGGAGGAAATCCTGTATCAGTTGAACGGTACGGGCAGCTATGCCGTGGACGACCTGTTTGAGGTCAGGTACTATCAGAATGGTAACGAAGTCGGGAGCGACGAAACCTACGGCGACCTCACAGCCCGGGTCGTTCTCAGAGAAGCGTTCGCGGGCGGAACGGTGACCACGCAGGATGGCAGGATCGTATCGCCGGGAACGGGCACCCTGCGCATCCGCTATGTCTCCGACTTTGACGCCGCTTCGGATAACGCGCTGACCATTTCCGCCGTATATTATGACGCCGAGAACCAGACGGAAGCGGTGCAGGCGGTGGAGGCCACGGGAAAGGCGGGTGTGCTGCTTCCCGCCTCGACGCGCATTTATCTGAACGGAAACCACGACTATGTCAAATCCAGCCCTGCCAACATTGGCCTGCTGTTTGACCAGCTGCTGCCCGATCAGCCGGGCGGCGACAATTCCGTCTATACCCTCATGCTTTTGCAGCACGCGCAAAGCAAGGGGTATTCCATGGAAAACACAACGGCCGAACTGCGCTATCTGGACCTTGTGGATCTGGACAACTCGGACGCCTGGGTGGGATCGTCCGGAGGCTGCGACGTGTTCTGGCCCTACCCGGAGGGAACCGGCCGCGATACGGCTTTTTCCCTGCTGCATTTCACCGGCCTGCATCGTGAATACCGCATGAACGGCGTTTCTCTGCCGGATCAGGTCAAAGCCAGCGGCGTGGAGGAGGTGTCCATAACCCGCGGTGAGGAGGGCGTCTGGTTCCACATTGCGGAAAGCGGCTTCTCGCCCTTTGCGCTGATCTGGCCGGAACAGGGCGTCAGCCCCACGGCAACGCCCACGGTCACGCCAGAGCCTAGCGCTACGCCCGGTCCCACAGCCACGCCTGCCGCACAGCCGCCGAAAACCGGCGACGCCTCCCATGTCGGTCTTTGGCTGACGGCTCTCTTTGCGTCTGGCGCGGTTTTGCTGCTGATTCGCCGGCGGCTGCATCGCGGGAGGGCTTAACGCAGCCCGGCTTCATATGCGCTCTTAAGGCAGACAACAACAGCGCCATGGCGGCGGATGGGAAATTCCTCTCCGCTGCCATGGCGCTGTTTTGGTCGCAAAAGCACCCGGTTATTGCGCCTGCTTGAAATAATCCGTGGGGTAGTTGATGCGCAGGGCCGCCTCGTCCACCTTATAGCGGCTGAGATGGCGGTCCATCACCTGACGCGCGGCAGCCTTGTCGCACGCGGCCAGCGCCTCGACGATCAGCGCGTGATCGTCCACGATCTTGTTATTTTTCACCGTGGTCAGCGACATGTTCCGCACCCGGTCGAAATGCGCGGTGAAACCGGTCATCATGCCGTAGGTCTGTTCCTTGCGGGCGATCTGGAACAGGATGCCATGGAAGGCGTTGTCCAGCGCCCACAGGCGGTCCACCGCCCCGTCGGCCAGGTGACGCCGCTGAAGCGCGATGTTTTCCCGCAGCCTCGCAAGATCACCCTCCGTGACCATGTCGCAGTCCAGTTCCACCACCGCGCCTTCCAGCACGCTGCGCATGAAGCGCGCTTCCTCCACCAGATCGTAGTCGATCAAAGCGACGGCGCTACCGCGCTGGGGATAGACGTCCACCAGCCGCACCTTGGACAGTTCCATCAGCGCCTCCCGCACAGGGGTGCGTGACAGGCCCATCTGCGCGGCCAGCTCGTTTTCGCTGACCATGCTGCCGGGTTTCAGCTCCAGATGGATGATGTTGTCCTTCAGATTGCGCAGGGCGTATTCCCGCCCTGTTTCGCGCATACGCCGCGCCAGAAGCCTCACGCTTGCCCCCTCCTTATTGCAGTTCCTTTTTCAGCGTCGCGCGCACCGCGCCCGGACCGGCCAGCATTTCGGAAAGCATCCGCTCCACCTTGTCCGCCAGGCCCGCTTCATACAGGTTGACGCCAAAGAGGACCTCGTTTTCCAGAATGGGCCTGATCGCGCCCTGCACGCTCTGGGGCTGGCCCAGCTGCACGCCGGCCAGCGCCTGCTGGAGCTGTCCGAGCATGGGATCGGGACTGACGGCCATCTCGCGGCCCTCGTCATCCACGCCCAGCAGATAGCGCAGCCATCCGGCCAATGCCAGCGGAATAGCCGTGAGCGTAGCGGGGTCCAGCGTGGGCGAGGCCATGTAGCTCTTGAGCGTCTCGCCGAAGCGCACGGGAATCTTCTGGCTGGTGTCCGTGGCGATGCGCTGCGGGGTGTCCGGGATAAAGGGATTGGGCAGGCGCTGGGTAACGACCTCGTCGATGAACGCGCGGGGGCTTAAGATGCCCGGATCGGTCACCACGGGCAGGCCCTCGGTGTAGCCGATGCGCTTGACCAGCTCCACCAGCTCCGTATCGCCCATTTCGGCGGCGATGCTCTCATAGCCCAGCAGGCAGCCGTACACCGCCAGCGCCGTATGCAGGGGATTGAGGCAGGTGGTCACCTTCATACGCTCGGTCATGTTGACGGTATCGCGGTCGGTCATATAGACGCCGGCCTGCTCCAGCGGAGGCCGTCCATTGGGGAAGCGGTCCTCCACCACCAGATATTGCGGCACCTCGGCGTTGACAAAGGGCGCGATATAAGTGTGGCGGCCGGTGACAACGGGGGCCATGCCCTCCACGCCCAGCGCTTCCAGCTGTTTCTGAATCACCTCGGAGGGACGCGGGGTGATCTTGTCGATCATGCTCCAGGGGAAGCTGACCTTCTGCTCATCGGACAGCCAGTCCACATAGGCGGCGGGCGCCAGCCCGTTGTCCCGCCATCCGGCGGCGATTTCCAGCACGCTCTGTCGCAGCTTTTCGCCGTTGTGGCTACAGTTGTCCATGCTGACCAGGGCGATGGGATGGGCCCCCGCTTCAAATCGCGCCAGCATCATGGCAGCTACCACGCTCATGGCATGACGCGCCTGCTCCGGGCCGTTTTTCAGGTCCTCCGTCACCACGGGCAGCAGCTCGCCCTTGATGTCCCGAAGCCCATAGCCCTTTTCGGTGATGGTGAAGCTGGCCATCTGCAAGGACGGGCTTTCAAAGACCGCTTTCAACGCCTTCCAGTCGCGCGCGTTGGCGCAATCGGCCTTGAGCCCGTTGGCGATGGAGGCGATGACCTCCTTCTGCGTTTCGCCGTCCGGCTTGAGGCTGACCATCAGCGCCATGGAATCGTGCGGCACATAGATCTGATCGATGATATCGTAGTCAAAGGTCTCCGCCGCCACGATGCCGCTCTGCTGCAGGCCCTTGTTCAGAAGCCGCTGCTGCAGCCCGGCGATAAAGCCGCGGAAGATATTTCCCGCGCCAAAGTGCACCCAAACGGGTTCGTCGCCGGTATGCATGCACATGGCCGGCCAGTCAAAGCCGGGAAGCGCAATGCCGGCCTGCTGCCATGCATTGGCGTCGCGGCTCCCCTGATAGGTAAGTTTCATGGTCAATCGGAACCTCCTTTGGCAGCCCGGCGCAGCCTGCCGGACGAGGTGCGGCACGAGGCCGAACGCCTGCTGCGCACAAGCATCGAATACGCCTTCACACATCCCGAAGCTTCGCGCACCTATATAAAACAGCACGCACAGGAGCTGGATGACAAGGTGATCGACGCACATATCGCGCTCTTCGTGAACGGATATTCGCTCTCGCTGGGCGACGAAGGCCGCCGTGCCATCGAGGCACTGACGGGGGTGATCCCCTGAGCAACCGCCGGCCACCTCCAACACGTTCCGTCATGAAGTCCGTTTTATTATTGTTTCCGCTCCTGATCGCCGCAATTCGTGCAACGGGCGAGGCGCCCCTGTGGCAGGCCGCCAACGGGAGTCGGGTACGCTTCCTCGGGCTGCGGACATTCGACAATCCCGTCGTCGTAGGGATGGAAAAGAACGGCAACAAAACCACCCTCCGCAGGAAAACAGCCGGCGGGGCGGGCGGTTACGAGCCCGGGAAAATCGCGGCGGACGAGAGCAAAGCCCTCGGCAGGCAGGCATGGCTGGAGTACATGGCCCGGTTGCAAAAGGCCGGCTGCAGGCAGATGGATACGACAGACAAAGGCCTGATGGGTTTCGACGGCTCGCAATGGATCCCGGGAGTAAATCCGAACGGACAATATCTCGTCATCGACCGATGGCGCGGATGCGGTATCCGGGAATTGTGCCTGCCGCTCTTCCGGCTGACCTGAATGGAAATACCCGGCAACGACATATATTAGGAAACGCCCCGGCAACCCGGAACATACAGCCTACGGCGACAACGAACTATTACGAAGCAACCCCAAACCCCGCAATATCCCATGTACCGCACGACAAACCGACCCAACACCCGTATCGAAGTGGCCGACGCACTGCGCGGCATCGCCGTGGCAGGGATCATCCTGTTTCACGCCCGCGAGCATTTCAACCTCTACTGGAGCGCCCTCGACCTGCCCCGCGCCGGATTCGGCAGCTGGGAACAGCCCGTGGCCGATATGCTGGGATTCCTGCTTTCGGGCAAGATGTACGCCATCTTCGCATTGCTGTTCGGGCTGAGCTTCTTCATCCAGAGCGACAACCAGGCACAGCGGGGCAACGACTTTTCGCTGCGCTTCGCATGGCGCATGGTGCTGCTGTTCGGCATCGGGCTGGTCAACGCGGCGATCTACAACGGCGACGTACTGACCTACTACGCCCTTTTCGGGCTGCTGATGATTCCCATCGGCAAGCTCCCCAACCGATGGGTGTGGGTCATCGCGGCCCTGCTTTTCATCCAGCCGCTCGAACTCTGGCAGTATTTCAGCGGACATACGCTCTCGATCCGCGGCATCGAAGGCATGGAGACCCTCTATCCCACCCTCGCCACGGGCACCTTCGCCGAGAGCGCCCGCGTGAGCCTGCTCTACGGCCCGCTCAGTTCGTTCGGCTGGGGACTGGAACACGGACGCGGCACGCAGACGCTGCTGATGTTCGTATTGGGCATGCTGGCCGGCCGCTACCGGCTCTTCTACGACGAAGGGCAGCACAGACGCATCTGGGGCGGGCTGCTGGCCGTGGGCATCGCGGGCACGTGGCTCGTACCGTTCGAGGCGATGCGCAACCTGATGACGGCCACGGCGATCGTTTCGACGGTCGTCCTGCTGTGGTACGGCTGGCCGGGGTTCCGCCGGGCGCTGCACGGCATGACCTTCTTCGGGCGCATGAGCCTGACCAACTACCTGCTGCAATCGCTGCTCGGCACGGCGCTCTTCTACAACTGGGGGCTGGGGCTTTACCGCCACGTGGACGTGATCTACGGCACGCTGGCGGGCGTGGGGATCATCCTGGTACAGTATCTCTTCTGCCGCCTCTGGCTACGGCGCCATACGCACGGCCCCGTCGAATGGGTGTGGAAAAAGCTCACATGGATCGACCTCCCGCTTTTCGACCGTAAAATCGCCTCCTGAGGGCGATTTTTTCGTGTCGCCGTTTGGTTATCCCGATTTTTTTGTATATTTATAGTCGGCTAATCGGAAAATGCTCCGCAGCACGACTTTCCGTTCCGGGAACCCGGCTCCGCGAAGTACTCCCGACGATGCCCCGCACCACCGCAAAACCTTAAAACCATACGGGAATATGAAAAACTATTCAGCAAAAGAAATCAAAAACATCGTACTCATCGGCGCGCCCGGCACGGGAAAAACTACCCTTGCCGAAGCGATGGCCTTTGAGGGTAAGGTCATCGACCGCAGGGGTAGTATCGAGGCGAACAACACGCTCTCGGACAATACGGATATCGAGCACGAATACAAACGCTCGATCTATTCCACGATCCTCTTCACCGAATTCATGGATCGCAAGCTGAACATCATCGACTGCCCGGGCTCGGACGACTTCTGCGGAAGCCTCTTCTCGGCATTCAAGGTAGGCGACGTGGGCGTATTCCTGTTCAACGCACAGAACGGCTGGGAAGTCGGCAGCGAGATCCAGGCCCGCTATGCACGCCTGCTGAAAAAGCCCGTCATCGGCGTGGTGAACCAGCTCGATGCCGAGAAAGCCAATTTCGAAGCCACGATCGAGTCGATCAGGGCCGCATCGCGCGTGAAGCCCGTCATCGTACAGTACCCCGTCAACCAGGGGCCTGAGTTCAACGCCTTCATCGACGTACTGCTGATGAAGATGTACCGTTTCAAGGACAACGACGGCCACCGCGAGGAGCTGGAGATTCCCGCCGACGAGATGGACAAGGCGCAGGAACTGAACAAGGAGCTGGTCGAAATGGCCGCCGAACACGACGAGGCGCTCATGGAGCTCTACTTCGACAAAGGTACACTCACGCAGGACGACATTCGTGCGGGTCTGAAAATCGGCGTTTCGAAACGCGAGGTGATGCCGATCTTCTGCACCAGCGGCAAGCGCGACATCGGCACCAAGCGCCTGATGGAATTCATCATCAACGTGGCACCCGGCCCGCTGAAGGCTCCGTGGTTCCTCTCGACCAAGGGCGAGGAGATCGCCGCCGACGAGACGGCACCCGCCGTGGCGTTCGTATTCAAGAGCCAGGTCGAACAGCATATCGGCGAGATCACCTATTTCCGCGTCATCCGAGGCAGGATCGCCGAGGGAGCGGAGCTGGTGAACACCCGCACCGGAAACAAGGAAAAACTCTCGCAGCTGTTCGCCGTGGCGGGCAAGAACCGGATCAAGGTCACGGAACTCATGGCCGGCGACATCGGCTGCACGGTGAAGCTGAAGGGCACGCGGACGAACGACACGCTTTCGGCCCCGTCGGCTCCCGTGACCGTCGAGCCGATCGCCTTCCCCGAACCGCGCTACCGCGCCGCCATCAAATGCAAGGACCAGGCCGACGAGGAGAAACTGGGCAAGGTGCTCAACGACGCCAAATTCGAAGACCCGACCATTCTGGTCGAATACTCCAAAGAGCTGAAGCAGACCATCATCCAGGGTCAGGGCGAACACCACCTGAACATCCTGCGCTCGCGCATCGAGAAGGAGAACAAACTCGCCTACGAATACATCGCGCCGAAGATTCCCTACCGCGAAACCATCACCAAGGTCGCGCAGGCCGACTACCGCCACAAGAAGCAGTCGGGCGGCGCAGGCCAGTTCGGCGAAGTGCACATGATCATCGAGCCTTACTACGAGGGCATGCCCGAACCCAAGAACTACAAGGTTCCGGGCAAGGGCGACATGGTCGTCAACCCCAAGACCAAGGAGGAATACGACCTGCCGTGGGGCGGCAAACTGCAGTTCTACTCGGCAATCGTGGGCGGCGCCATCGACGCGCGCTTCATGCCCGCCATCCTCAAGGGCATCATGGAGAAGATGGACGAAGGCCCGCTGACGGGCTCCTACGCCCGCGACATCCGCGTGGTGATCTACGACGGCAAGATGCACCCGGTGGATTCGAACGAGATTTCGTTCAAGCTGGCGGCGCGCAACGCCTTCAAGGAGGCCTTCCGCAACGCCGGGCCCAAGATCATGGAGCCGATCTACAACGTCGAGGTCCTCGTGCCGTCGGACTACATGGGCGCCGTGATGTCCGACCTGCAGAACCGCCGCGCGATGATCGCCGGCATGGAGTCGGACAAGGGATTCGACCGGCTGAACGCCCTCGTGCCGCTGGCCGAGCTCTACCGCTATTCGACCACGCTCTCGTCGCTCACGTCGGGATCGGCCACCTACACGATGCGGTTCGCCTCCTACGAGCAGGTTCCCGCCGACGTGCAGGAGAAACTGCTGAAAGCCTACACCGACACGGACGAAGAGTAACGCCCCGCGCTCCCTGTCTCCGCAAGCGCCGCAGCGGGCCGATGCCCGTTGCGGCGCTTTTCCGTCCGGCGCCGGCCCGGCTTGCGGCCGGACACCGGAACGCGCGGTTTTCTCCGCTCGCCGGGAACGAAATTTGTATTATCCGAACTTTTTGTTACTTTTGTTTTTCAGTTCACACGGAAGCGACCGGCTTGCCGACGCAACGATCGAAACATCCGCTTCCGTCATTCCGGACAAAGGACGGCGTCCTCCGGCTCCGGAATGCGGCCGTACCTCTCCTCAATCACGGGCAGCAAGGAATCGCCCGCACATACACAGCGGCAGGAAGTTTTTCGCACCCACTTCGAATTCTTCAGGGGGCGGGAAACTGTTGCGACCTGCCGCTGTTCTTTTTTCGCTCCGCCCGGCGGCAAAACGTCCGGAACGCCGCTTCGGTGCGCCGCAACGTTAAATTAACGTTAACAATCGAATACGAAACGGTTTCATCGGCTTTTTCTCTGTAAATTTGTTCACAATTTGCACGAACCCAAGCATGAGCGAAATCTACACCGTCATTGTCGGCATTCTGGGAATTCTCGCCATATCCGGTCTCTTCGTCGGCGTCACCAACGACGCGGTAAACTTTCTCAACTCGGCCATCGGCTCCAAGGCCGCTTCGATGCGCGTCATCCTGCTGGTCGCCACCGCGGGCATCCTCATCGGCGTCATCACCTCGAGCGGTATGATGGAGGTCGCCCGCAACGGCATGTTCGACCCGGGACTCTTCACCTTCCACGAAGTGATGATGCTCTACCTGGGGGTCATGTTCGCCAACATCATCCTGCTGGACCTCTACAACTCGTGGGGGCTGCCGACCTCGACCACCGTGTCGCTCATCTTCTGCCTGCTGGGTTCGGCCATCGCCGTGTCGATCTACAAGATCGCCGGAGACCCCGCGCAGGGCGTCTCCTCGCTCGGGCAGTACATCAACACCTCGCGCGCCATGGGCATCGTGTCGGCCATCCTGCTGTCGGTGGTCATCGCCTTCACCTGCGGCACGGTCGTCATGTACATCTCGCGCGTGATCTTCTCGTTCCGCTACACGGCGCTCTTCAGCCGCTACGGGGCCATCTGGTGCGGCGCCTCGCTCACGGCGATCATCTACTTCGCCGTCTTCAAGGGGCTCAAGACCGTGCTCGCGGGCCACGACTTCATCCAGACGGTGGACCGGCATCTGGCCGCCGCCGTACTGATCTGCTGGACGGCCTGTTCGGTTCTGCTCTACGTGATCCAGCGCTTCCGGATCAACATCCTGCGCATCACGATCCTCTCGGGAACCTTCGCCCTGGCGCTGGCCTTCGCCGGCAACGACCTGGTGAACTTCATCGGCGTGCCGATGGCCAGCTACGACGCCCTGCAAATCGCCCGCGACGCAGGCAGCGAGTCGATCATGATGGACGGACTGGCCCATCCCGCCCGCGCGAACTTCCTCATTCTGCTCGCCTCGGGTCTGATCATGGTGCTGACGCTCTTCTTCTCGAAAAAGTCGCGCCACGTCGCCGAAACCGAGCTTTCGCTCGCCTCGCAGCACGAGGAGTCGGAGCGCTTCGGCTCGACCTACGTGTCGCGCAGCCTCGTGCGCGCCACGCTGCTGCTCAACAACCTCTGGTCGGGCATGATTCCCGCACGCGTTCAGAAGGCCATCGACCGCCGCTTCGAGCCGCTGCCCGCCGAAGAGCGCACCACGGCCCAGTACGACATGATCCGCGCCGTGGTGAACCTCACCGCCGCATCGATCCTCATCGCGATCGGAACCTCCTACAAACTGCCCCTCTCGACGACCTACGTGGTCTTCATGGTGGCGATGGGTTCGTCGCTGGCCGACCGTTCGTGGGGACGCGACAGCGCCGTTTACCGCATCACGGGCGTCATGGCCGTCATATCGGGCTGGTTCATCACCGCGCTCGGAGGCTTTCTCATCGCCCTGGCCACGACGGCCCTGCTGCTCTGGGGCGGATGGATCGCCGTCGCCGCGCTCACGGTCCTCTGCGCCTGGCTGCTCGTCCGCAGCCACCGCAAGACCCCGGAAGAGAAGGAAGCCGAAGCGGCCCGGCAGCCGCTCGACGACGCCGGAACGCCCGACGAAGTGATGCACGCCTGCATCGGCGAGGTGTGCACGACGATGCAGGAGGTGACGCGCATCTACAACCGCACGCTGGTCGCCGTCTTCAAGGAGAACCGCAAGGTGCTCAAGGAGATGGTGCAGACCTCGGACAAACTCTTCACCGAAGCCCGCGACCGCAAGTACGGCATCGTAACGACGCTGCGCCGCCTGCAGGAGTGCGACATCAACACGGGCCACTTCTACGTGCAGGTGACCGACTACCTTTCGGAGGTGACCAAGGCGCTCATCCACATCACGCGCCCGGCCTTCGAGCACATCGACAACAACCACAAGGGACTGTCGAAGGAGCAGATCGTGGACCTGATGCGCGTGAACGACGAGGTGGAGGCCATCTTCGACAAGATCAACGACATGCTCTCCTCCGAGAACTTCGCCGACCTGGATCTGGTGCTCGAAATGCGCGACAGGCTCTTCGACACCATCGTCGGGGCGATCAAGAACCAGTTGCGCCGCATCCACGAGGACCCATCGGGCAGCACGCGTGCCAGCGTACTCTACCTGACGATCCTCAACGAGACGAAGACGATGGTGCTCCAGGCTCGCAACCTGCTCAAATCGCAGCGCTATTTCCTCGACGTCGCCGGACAGAAATGATCCCGCGGCTTCCCGCCGCGACAACGCGAGCCCTCCTTTCCGTACGACGGAAGGGAGGGCTTTTCCGTCCGCGCCCCTTTAGGAAAGCACGGGCGGGGGGCGGTCCGCACCGGAAACGGCGCACGACACGGAAACGCAACGGGACCGTCATCCGGATGAAACGACGGTCCCGTATATTTGCAGCGTGAAACCCGGAAACAGGGATTCACCGAGTTGGTTTTAGGTTACATAAGTTGGTGGGAAGATGCCGCGACGCGAGGTTGCCGCATCTTCGTTTTTTTGCGGCGCTCCGGCCGGCCTACCGTTCCATGTCCTTCAGGTGGATTTCGAGGGCCCGGACCGAAATCTGAATCTCCCGGATCGACACCCCGAGCGATCCGATCAGCAACAGCAGCGCAGCGCCGAAAACATAGGCCGAAAGCACGAGCAGACCCACATAGATCAGAAACATCGTCACGACGCACAGGAAAAGGCTCGACACCCCCAGCGCCTGCATCGTGCGCGTGAGGTGCAGCCGGCGGCGCAGGTTGTCGATCTGCGCCCGCGTCACGTTCGAAGGGTGTTCCAGGTGCTGTTCCTTGAGGGTGCGCACCAGTTGCGCATAGGAGAGGAAACGGTTGGTGTAGGCCAAAAGGATCAGCGACACGGCCGAAAACAGCAGTGCCGGAGTGGTAAGCGTCAGTTCTTCCATCGGAATCGGTTTTTCTCGGCGGCAAAATTACGAATTATTTCCGGAACGCCCTCGCCCCCGCCCGCCGGGAATGTTCCGCCGGAGCCGCCGTCCGCCCGGCGCCCCGGAGAGGCCGGAACCCGCCGCTCCGCCCCGCCGCCCTTTCTTCGGAACGTCGCTATCTTCCTTCGCCCCGTCCGTCGTCGGCTGCGCAAAAACGGGCGGGCAAAATACCGGATTGCAGGTATTCTGACGGCCGTTTCATACGAAATGCAAGCGACTGTCCCGTTTTCCCGAAAAATTCGCTTATCTTTGCACGCCGAAATACGACAATTTAAATCTCAAAAAGAACAATATCTTCTATGGAACCGAACAAAACCTTCATCGACGGGCTTTGGAGCAAAGAGATCAACGTCACGAGCTTCGTACAGACGAACATCACCCCCTATCTGGGCGACGCTTCGTTCCTGCAGGGCCCGACCGAGCGTACCAAACACATCTGGAATCTCTGCCTCGAAGCCCTCGAAGAGGAGCGTCGGAACAACGGCATCCGTTCGCTGGACAACAAGACCGTCTCGACCATCACCTCGCACAAGGCCGGCTACATCGACCGCGAGCAGGAACTGATCGTGGGCCTGCAGACCGACGAGTTGCTCAAGCGCGCCATCAAGCCTTTCGGCGGCATCAACGTCGTCTCGCGCGCCTGCAAGGAGAACGGGACGGACGTGGACGAGAAGGTGAAGGACATCTTCACCCACTACCGCAAGACGCACAACGACGGCGTGTTCGACGTCTACACCGAGG
>ERZ779866.2354-NODE-2354-length-17203-cov-3.858001_pt1 | contig 17203 bp, 14 predicted proteins | sample MGYA00511248_ERZ779866 | MGnify/ENA primary metagenome ERZ779866 (study PRJEB29588, sample SAMEA2155758) | human gut metagenome | biome: human gut; feature: human-associated habitat; material: faeces | place: Denmark | collected 2008/2010 ... | reverse complement strand
CCTGGGGCACATAGGAGACGATGAGACCCGAGGGCATTCGTATTTCACCTCTGTACTCTCCGCCCGTTCCCGCCGCCAGTTTAAGGGCTGTGCTCTTGCCGCAGCCGTTGGGCCCCGTCAGGGCGACACATTCCCCTCTTTTGACCTCGAAGGTCAGGGGAGCGCACACCTCTCTGCCTCCCGCCATGGGCGCCGCCTTTTGAAAGGACACCACTGTGCCGCTGTGGTGGGAGAGGGGGAATATCTTTAAATCCTCGGCGGTCTCGGCGTTTTTCAAAAGCTCCGACTTTTGCTCTGCCGCCTTTATCCTGCGCTGCTCTATGGCCTTGGAGCGCTTCATAAGCTTGGCGGCCTTGTGTCCCACATAGCCCTTGTCGACGCTGCCGTCTCCGTATTTCGATGCTTCGGTCTTGTCCGACCATGCCGAGGCCCTTTCGGCCGACAAATTGAGCCTCGCTATGTCCTTTTTGAGTCTCTGATTTTTCAGTTCCTCGGCCTGCTGTGCCTTTTGAAAGCCCTCAAACCACGAGGAAAAATTGCCTTTCTGCACCTCTATGCCTGTTTTCGTAAAGGCCAGTATCCTGTCGGCGCAGCCGTCCAGAAAACGCCTGTCGTGGGACACCAGCATAAACCCGCGCTTTTTGCTGAGATAGGACGCCACCGTCTGTCTGCCCCTCTCGTCCAGATGGTTGGTGGGCTCGTCGATCAGGGGGAATGCGCCCTCCCTCAAAAACAGGACTGCCAGCAGAAGTTTGGTCTTTTCTCCTCCCGAAAGGGTGCAGAACGGTCTGTCCAGCACCGAAAGGTCGGTGTCCATGAGGGAAAGCTCTCTTTCTGTCTCCCATCTTTCGATTTCGGGACGCAGCTTTCTCACCACCTCTTCGCCCGTGTCCCGGGGATTTCCAATGGAATAGGGGAAATACTCAAACTTTTCCGAGGATATTATCGAGCCGCCGTATTCATACTGCCCCATGAGAAGCTTTAAAAATGTGGTCTTTCCCCGTCCGTTTCTGCCGATTACTCCCAGTCTCCATCGGGTGTCTATCTGAAAGCTGACATTTTCAAAGACGCTGTCAAAGGACGAGGGGTATGAAAATGTGAGATTTTCTATCTTTATGAGTGACATATACAGTCTCCTTTCGCCGTTTAAATAAAATAAGGCTGCGGGAAAGCAATCCCGCAGCCGTCACGGCAAAATGCCCTCCCCAAAAGGGTACGGCCTGTATTCGGGGCGAAAAACGCAAAGCTCTCCTGCAAAAGGGCGCGGCGGCGCAAAGCCGCAGGGCCTTATACTCTTTATCTGCAGGAATTTTTGCGCATCTTTTCACCTCTCTCTTCAAATCTTACCGATATTATACCATCTTATGGAGCATATGTCAAAGGCTTCAGTTTTCCTCGCTGTCTTCAAAAGAATATTCATTCAGCTCCTCAAAATCGAGAAACTCGGAGAGGGTCATGTTAAAGGCGAGGGCGATCCTGTGGAGAGTTTTCACTCTCGGGTTTTTGGTAAGCCCTCTCACGATGTTGTCGAGGGTCGACTGCTTTACGCCGCTCATGTCGGACAGCTTGTTTATCGATATTCCCCTCTGCCTGCAAAGCTCCCTTATGCGCCCGACATATATTTCGGAATATTCCATTTTACACCTCTCGTTTTGTTTTAAAAAATGGCTTTGCGGAACGGCATTTCAGCCGTTTTATCCCTGTCGGTGATACCGACAGGGTACCCATTTAATTGAATACTCGCTGTCGCAAATAAATTGCTCCGCTCGGTGCGGCGGCACTCGCCGCCGGGCGGAACGGCATTTCAGCCGTTCCCTACGGGTGCAGATTTTGCATCTGCGATAAAAAACCGAAACGCGGTTTTCGCGTTTCGGTTTTATTTATCAGTCCAAAAGCTTGAGGTTCATGTCCAAAATCTTGGGAGGGAGCACCTCTTTAAAGACCTCTTTCCAGTCGATGAAGTCCAAACCGAACTCCTTTATGAGCGCCGAGAGCAGCACTATGTTGGCGCCTCTCGGGTTGCCCTTTTCCCTGGCAATTTTGTCGGCGCTGACCACCACTGTTTTGACAAGCCTTTTCATCTCGTCAAGGCAGCCCTCGGGGTATTTTTCCGCACCTATGGCTGTGGTGAGGGAGGGGAGAGCCGTGTCTGCCACGACGGCTGTGCCGTCCTTTTTGAGGTAGTCTATCCACCTCAGAGCCTCCATCTGCTCAAAAGCCACCAGAATATCGGCGCCGCCCTTGCCCACAATGGGGGAATAGACCTTGTCGCCGTATCTCACCTGGGTGGAGACCGAGCCGCCGCGCTGAGCCATGCCGTGGACTTCGCTCATCTTGACATCAAATCCCGCCTTTATAAGTCCTGCCGTAAGCAGCTTGCTGACCAGTATGGTGCCCTGGCCGCCGACGCCCACGAGAAGTATGGTTTTTACATTATTTTCCATTATTTTACCTCCTTTTCAATGGCGCCGAAGGGGCATATCTGTGCGCACACCGAGCAGCCCTTGCACATGGAAGAATCTATGACGCTCTTGCCGTTTTCAAAGCTTATGGCAGGGCAGCCTGCCTTGAGACACATCTTGCAGGCTTTGCACTTGTCTGCGTCCACCTTATAGGTGTCGGTGCTGTGCTTGACCCTCTTTAAAAGCAGGCAGGGGCGCCTTGTGATGATTGCCGACCTCTTTTCGCTGTTTTCGGCCTCGTCAAAGGCCTTTTCCATGGCTTTGAGATCATTTGGATCGACGATGATTATGTTTTCAAAGCCGAAGGCTCTCAGTATATCCTCTATCTTTGCCTGACGGGCAAAGTCGCCCATGAGGTCGTAGCCCGTGCCGGGGTTGTCCTGATGACCTGTCATGGCCGTTATGCCGTTGTCCAGCACGCAGGGGATTATCTTTGTGTCGTTGTATATCATCTCGAGAGCTCCCGTCATGCCGCTGTGGAAAAATGTGCTGTCTCCCACAACGCCGTAGACGGTTTTCTTCTCGCCCATGAGCTCAAACGCCTTTGCCATGCCTGCGCCTGCCGAAAAGCCTGCGCCCATGCATATGCAGGTGTCTGTCGCCAGAAGTGGAGGGGCAGAGCCTAAAGTATAACAGCCTATGTCGCCTGCGATGACGGTATTTTTACGCTTGGAAAGGGTATAGAAAAATCCTCTGTGGGGGCAGCCTGCGCACAGCACGGGAGGACGGGAGGCCACTTCCACCTCTGATTTCAGATATTCTCCCTTTTCGCCCGTGACAGCCTCGCGGACTATCTCGGGATTGAGCTCGTATATGTTGGGGATAAGCTCCTTGCCGACGCACTCTATGCCCCAGCTCTTTATCTGCTCTTCCATAAAGGGCTCAAGCTCCTCGATGACATAGAGCTTTTTGACCTTCCCTGCAAAGCTCTTTATGAGATTTTTGGGCAGGGGATTGGTGAGACCCAGTTTGAGGTAGGACGCCTTTTCCCCAAAGACCTCTCGGGCGTAATTATATGCCGCCGAGGCGGTGATGACGCCTATTTCGCCGCCGTTCCACTCCTCGCGGTTGAGCTTTGAGGTCTCGGAGTATTTTTCAAGCTCTGTAAGGCGATCTTCAAGCCTTTTGTGGTGCACCTTTGCCCTTGCGGGGGTGGCGGCGTATTTCATAAGGTCTCTCTCGTATTTTTTGTGGGGAACTTCCTGTCTTTCGCCTGTCTCCACAAGGCTCTTGGAGTGGCATATTCTGGTAGTCACCCTGAAAAGGACGGGAATGTCGAAGCGCTCGGAAATCTCATAGGCTTCCTTTATGTATTCAAGACATTCGCCGCTGTCGGAAGGCTCGATAAGGCACAGCTTGGCGTGGCGTGAATAGAGCCTGTTGTCCTGCTCGTTCTGTGAGGAATGGAGGTCGGGGTCGTCGGCCGTAACTATGACAAAGCCGCCGTTTACACCGAGATAGGACGAGGTGAACATGGGGTCTGCCGCCACATTGAGACCGACATGCTTCATGGCAGTTATGGAGCGAAGTCCTGCGATAGAGGCGCCGTATGCCGCCTCAAATGCCACCTTTTCGTTGGGCGACCATCGGCTGTATACGCCGTAACTGGGGAGATTTTCAAAAATCTCGGTGGACGGCGTGCCGGGATAGGCGGCTCCGAAGGACACGCCTGCCTCATAGGCTCCTCTGGCGATGGCTTCGTTGCCGCTCATAAGTGTTTTCATATGCTTTCTCCCTTTCTTTTTGCTGATTTATGTATTGGTTAAATCCTGTGCCGCTGCCTTTACACCAGCGCGGCAAGGGCGATGGAATAGAGCTTGCTTTCGGCGCTGTCTGCCCTCGATACAAGCACTATCGGCACTCTTGCGCCGACGATTATGCCTGCCGACTTGGCTCCGCCGAAATATGTCATGGCCTTGCCTATGCCGTTGCCCACCTCATAGGTGGGAACTAAAAGAATATCGGCGCTGCCTGCACCTTCTGCCGAGTAGCCCTTATGGGCGCATGCCTCGCGGCTTACGGCAAGGTCGAGACCTACGGGGCCGAATACCACGGCGCCCTCTTTTTTGAGCTCCTCGGAGAGGGAGAGATCCCTTGCGTCCAATGTGGACTGTATCTTGGGGTCGACATTTTCCGCTCCGCACACGCAGGCGCAGACAGGTCGCTCATAGCCCAGTTTTTTGCACACCCTGACGGCGTTTTTAAGTATCTTTTCCTTTTTCTCAAAGTCGGGGAAGGTGTTCATGCCGCCGTCGGTGACGCACAGCAGCTTTTCATAGGCGGGGACTTCGTAGAACATGGTGTGGCTTATCAGCTCCCCTGTCCTCAGTCCGTAGGTCTTGTCGACTACCGCCCTCATGAGGGTGGAGGTGGACAAAAGACCCTTCATAAGTATATCGGCTCTGCCTTCCCTTATGAGACGCACCGCCTCATAGGCGCACTTTTCGTCGGTGTCGGCCTCGATTATCTGATAATTTTCCGCCTTTTCACCCATGAGGGTCAGAAGTGTGGCTATCTTGCGGCCGTCACCCACCAGAAGTGCGTCGGCTATACCCTGATTTTTGGCGTAGACTATGGCCGAAAGCACATCCTTGTCGGCGGCCTGAGCCACCGCAAGGCGTGAAAGGGGTTTCATTTTGGCAAGTTTTACAAGCTGTTCCAAATGCTTTATCATGACTTCCTCCTAATAATCCATGGCTGTGCCGTTTTTGAGAGCCCTTAAGGCGTTTTTCGCCATGGCCTCCATTTCAAACTCCCCCGGGAACAGCACAAATGGTGCGATGTAGCCTGCGTAATGGGCTATTCTCTCCACAAGTTTTTTGCTGTTGGCCATGCCGCCAGTCAGCACGACAGCCTCGGTCTTACCCGAAAGGACGCTGTGCATGGCTCCCATATCCTTGGCCAGCTGATAGGCCATGGCCTCGAAGATGAGGGCGGCCTCGCTGTCGCCGTTTTCGATTCTCTTTTCTATCTCAATGAGGTCGTTGGTGCCGAGATAGGACATGACGCCGCCCTCGGTGCCTATGGCTTTTTTGACCCGTCTCTTCTCATGTTTGTGGGCATAGCAGAGGTCTATGAGGTCGGTGACGGGCAGGCTGCCGCAGCGGTCCAAGCCGAAAGCACCCTCGTCCTTGACATTGTATACATCTATGACTCTGCCGTCTCTGTGGGCGGCAACAGACACTCCGCCCCCGAGGTGAGCCACAATAAGGGTACATTCCTCATAGGGTTTGCCCATCTTTTCTGCATATTTTGCCGCCGCTGCCTTTTGATTGAGGGCGTGGAAAAGGCTCTTTCTCTCCATGCCTTTAAAACCTGTCACCCTTGCCACATCGTCCATCTCGTCCACCGAGACGGGGTTTGTGAAAAATGCAGGTATATTGCCGCACTCTTTTGACAGCTGATCTGCCATCATTATGCCGAGATTTGAGGCGTGTTCGCCGTATTTTGCCTCTAAGAGCTCCTCAAGCACCTGCTCGCCAACTCTGTATGTGCCCGATTTGAGCCTTTTCAAAAGGCCGCCCCTGCCCACTATGCAGTCTGCTTCAAGGGGCATGAGCCCCGCCTTTTCCAGCTCGTGCTCCATGAGAAACATACGGTAGAGCAGCTGGTCTGCCACTGTGTGAAACTTGGCGAGGTCTTCGGGCTTATGGATCACCTTTGCGCTCCACAGCTCTTTTTCCTCGTCCCAGAGGGCGATTTTGGTAGATGTCGCCCCCGGATTTATAATAAAAGCTCTCAAATTTTGTCCTCCTGTCCTTTTTGTCTATTTTAACATTTATGTATAGTTTTTGTCAAATGGTTTTTGTACTTGAGCCTTTATTTTCTGCTCTTTGCACAATTATGAAAAACAAATAGTTTTCCGCCTTTTCGACCCTTTCCGACAGGTTAGCCGTTTGACTTTAGGGGGAAAATATGGTATAATACCTTGATATAAATAAAGTAAAAATGCCGAAAACAGAGACTTTTCAGCGGAGGAAATATAAATGACAGAGGAAATGCTCAAAAAGACCGACGAGTTTTTGGAAAACCACCCCAAGGGACATTTTCTGCAAAGCCGCGCATGGGCAAAGGTAAAGCCCGACTGGACGCAGGAGATAATAATTTCGACAGATAAAGACGGCGAGATAAAGGGCGCCATGACTGTTCTCATAAGGCAGCTGCCCTTCTTTAAAAAATCCATTATGTACGCCGCAAGAGGCCCTGTGTGCGATGTCCACGACAGGGAGACCATAAAGGAGCTTTTGGACAAGGCCAAGATTTTAGCCAAGCGCTACAAGGCCTATGTCCTCAAAATAGACCCCGATGTATTGGTATCGGACACGGAATTTGAAAAAATTCTCAAAGATCTCGGCTGCACAGTTACGAGAAACACCGAAAACTACGGCGGACTTCAGCCCCGCTTTGTATTCAGGCTCAACATAGAGAACAAGACCGAGGAGGAGCTTTTAAACTCCTTCCACAGCAAGACGAGATACAACATACGCCTTTCTGCCCGAAAGGGAGTAACAGTCAGAGAGGGCAAGACAAAAGAGGACACCAAGATTTTCCACGACCTCATCACCGTCACCGGCAAGCGCGACGGCTTTATCGTGAGAACTCTGGAATACTATCAGAGCGTTCTCGACAACATGGGGGACAAGGCCAAGCTCTTTATGGCGTACCATGAGGACAAGTGCATCGCCGCCACCATTGCCATATGCTACGGCGACAAGTGCTGGTATCTCTACGGCGCCAGCGCCAACGAGCACAGAAACCTCATGCCCAACTATCAGCTCCAGTGGAGCATGATAAAGTGGGCCCTTGAAAACAAATGCCGCATATACGACTTCCGCGGTGTTCCGGGCGACCTCTCCGATGACAACCCCATGATAGGTCTCTACCGCTTTAAAGTCGGCTTCAACGGCGACTACACCGAGTTTATCGGCATGGTTGAGGACATATACGACAAGGGCACATATTTCCTCGCCGAAAGAGCCATGAAAACCTTTAAAACCGTGAGACACAACCTGTTCGTCGCCCTGAAAGGAGACAAGAGATGAAAAAGCTTTTTGATTTTGCCGATGTCCTCGAAAAAGAAGGACTTGTTTCAGAGCGTCCTTCCCATGACGCAGACATAGATTATATCTCCTACACCTCTGCCGATATAAAGGAAAACACCCTTTTTATCTGCAAGGGCGCAGGCTTTAAGGAGGAATACCTCAAGGACGCCGCATCAAAGGGCGCTGTTGCCTACATCTCCGAGACAAAATACAATGTGGAGCTGCCCTGTATTCTTGTAAATGACGCATTAAACGCCATGTCGGCTGCCGCCGCCTTTTACTACGACTATCCCCAGAATAAATTAAAGCTCGTGTCGGTCACGGGCACAAAGGGAAAATCCACCACAAGCTGTTATTTGAAGGCGATTTTGGACTGTTGGCTTTTGGAGACCACAGGCAAAAAGGCCTCCCTCATCTCGTCCATCGACACCGACGACGGAGTGGATTTCTTTGAGTCTCACCTCACCACCCCCGAGGGTCTCGACCTTCACAGAAACCTTTACAACACTGTAAAAAGCGGCAGGGAATACTGCATCGTGGAGTGCTCCAGCCAGGCTCTCAAATACGGCAGGGTGAGAGGTCTCACCTTTGAGTGCGCAGGCTTCCTCAACATTTCGGAAGACCACATCAGCCCCAAAGAGCACAGCGATCTTGAGGACTATTTCACCGCCAAGCTCAAAATATTCTCCCACAGCAAGTCGGCCGTCATAAACGGTCAGTGCGACATGTTTGAAAGGGTAAAGGCCGAGGCTGAAAAGTGCGAAAACGGCTACACCGTCTTTTCATCTTCAGATAAAGCCGACATATACGCCGAAAACATCAAGGGCGGAGGGGTAAATCAGACCTTTGACCTCATCGAAAACGGCGAGAGATACCACATCGAGCTGCCCATGCCGGGTGTTTTCAATGTGGACAACGCCCTTTGCGCCATAGGCATATGCCGCCGTCTCGGCGTGCCCATGGAATATATTCAGAAAGGTCTCAAAAATGCCCGTGCCAAGGGCAGAATGGAGGTCTTTGCCAGCGCAGACATGGCAAAGATAGTGATAGTGGACTACGCCCACAACTACCTCAGCATGGGTGCTCTCTTTGACTCTGTGGAAAAACAGTACAAGGGCAGAGAGGTGTCCATCGTGTTCGGCTGCCCGGGGGGCAAAGCCTTTACAAGAAGGCGAGATCTCGGTATGCTTGCCGGAATCCACGCCGACAGGATATACCTCACCATGGAAGACCCCGACCATGAGAATGTAAGGGATATTTCCGAGGACATCGCCCGGTACGCCGAGAGAAACTGCGACGAGATTCATTTTATAGACGACCGCACCGAGGCCATAAGAAGGGCTATTTTCGAAAGCTCCCGGAACGCCGTCATACTGCTCACAGCCAAGGGCAGGGAGACAAGGCAGAAGATAAAGGGCAGATATGAGGAGTGCGCCAGCGATGTAGAGCTGGCAGAGGCTTTCCTCGCCCTTTATGACAAGGTGGGCGCAAAGCTTTACACGAGGTGAGAAATATGGAATTTATCACAGCTCTTTTCGGCCACGACATAAACACATACAGCGTGGCGAGAGCCTTTTATGAGGAATACGGCATAGTCTCCAATGTATTCTGCAAGACCTCGAGGGGCCCCTGCGGAAACAGCAGGATATGCCGCCTTATCACCGACGAAAAAATGGATCTGGACGAGGGCTTTTTAAAGGCATTTCTGCCCTTTGCCCAAAAACATTCCGACAAAAAGATAATCCTCATGGGCTGCGGCGACAACTATGTGGAGAGAATCATATCCAACAGGGAAAAATATCCCGAAAATGTCATAGTGCCGTATATCCCCAAAGAGCTCATGGAAAAGCTCATCACCAAGAGGGATTTTTACGAGATGTGCGAAAAGCACGGTCTGCCGTACCCCAAGACATTTGTATACACAAGAGACATGGGAAAAGACATATCTCTGCCATTTTCTTTCCCTATAATACTCAAGCCGTCAAACGGCGTCGACTACTGGCACAACCCCTTTGCCACCCAGAAAAAGGTCTATAAGATAAAGGACATGGCAGAGCTTCTCTCTGTCATAGACGACATCTACACGGCAGGGTACTCCGACGCCCTCATTCTTCAGGACATGATAGACGGCGACGACAGCTACATGAGAGTCATGACCACCTTTTCGGGCAAGGACGGCAAAACCGTCTTTACCGCCATGGGTCACCCCCTTTTGGAGGAGCACACCCCCCACGGCATAGGCAACACATCTTTTATAATATCCTGCAAGGACGAAGAGCTCTCCCAAAAGATAAGGAGCTTTTTGGACGAGATAGGCTATGTGGGCTTTGCCCAGTTTGACATGAAATACGACGAGCGCGACGGCGAGATAAAGATATTCGAGGCAAACTGCCGTCAGGGACGCAACAACTACTATGTCACGGGCGGCGGCACCAACATCGCCAAATACCTTGTGGACGAGTATGTTTACGGCGTAAAGCACGAGTATTTCACCGCCGACCACCGCTCTCTGTGGAGTGTAATACCCACCGCAGTTGCCTACATGTTCGTCAAGGACAAAAAGTATATACCCGAGATAAAGGCTCTGGTAAGGGACAAAAAGCTCAAAAACCCCCTGTTTTTAAAGGGCGACCTGTCTCTCAAAAGGCTCAAATATCTCGTAAGGTCACACCTCAGCCACTATGTCAAATACTATAAATATTACAGATAGGAGAGAGCCATGATAACCAAGAATTTCGAGGATTTCATACTCCAGTGCTTTTCGGGCGAGCTCCGCACGGCAGAGCTGCGCCTTTCCGATGAGGAAAAGGAGTATGTGTCAAGCAAATACAGAAAGGCGAGATTCAAAGAGCTTGACTGCGAAAACGACGGCGACGGCAGAATATGGTATGAGGTGAGGATCGACTGATGTCTAAGCTCAACCAGATAAAAACGGGAGCCATGCTGTCCTATATCTCCCTGATTTTGAGCACCACCATATCCCTGGTCTACACCCCCTTTATGGTGCGTACTCTGGGAGACGGAGAGTACGGCATTTTTACCCTTGTCAACTCCACCATATCCTATCTCACCATTTTGGGCTTCGGCTTTGAGTCGTCCATAGTGAGATACACCGCCAAATACAAAGCCGAGGGCAGACACAAGGAGGAGCACAGCCTTCACGGCATGTTCTTTACTGTCTATTCGATAATCGGTCTTGTGGCTCTTGTTTTGGGCTTTATTCTCTCTGCAAATGTTCCGCATATCTTCGGCGCAAAGCTCACAGAGAGCGAGCTTGTCATCACCGAAAGGCTCATGTATCTTGCCAGCATAAATGTGGCGATAACCTTTCCCTTTACGATATTTTCCGCCATATGCACGGCATACGAGCGCTTTATATTCTCAAAAGCCATGCAGGCGCTCAGAAGCGTGATGAATCCGCTGCTAATGACGGCTGTGCTGCTGCTGGGCGCCCGTTCCTACGGCATGATACTGGTGGCAACCTTTATCAACATCTTTTTCGGCTCTGCCAACATGATATACTGCTTTAAAAAGCTCAAGATAAAGCTGTCCTTCGGAAAGTTCGACAAGCCTCTTTTAAAAGAGATCGTCACCTTCAGCTTTTTCATCTTTTTGGGCATCATCGTCGACAGGCTCTACTGGTCGACAGGCTCGGTGCTTTTGGGTATGCTGGACGGCGCCGCAGTCATCACCTTCTTCAACCTGGGTGTACTTTTAAACAACTACTATCAGCAGCTTTCGGCGGCCATATCAAACCTGTTTTTGCCCCGTGTCACCGCCATATGCTCGAGGGAGCACACAAACAAGGAGCTCTCCGACCTTATGATAAGGGTGGGGCGCATACAGTTTTTCATTCTCGCCCTGGCTCTTGCGGGCTTCGCCCTTTTGGGCAAGCTGTTCATACGCTATGTGTGGATGGGCGAAGGGTATGAGTCGGTCTACTACATCGCCATGACCCTCTTTATCCCCATAACCGTGCCCCTCATTCAGAACATCGGCATATCGATACTCCAGGCGAAAAACAAGCACGCATTCCGCGCTGTGTGTTATCTCATTATCGCAATTTTCAACATTGTGCTGTCCATTCCCCTCATAAAGCTGTGGGGCCCTCTGGGCAGCGCCGTATCTGTGGCAATTTGCTACACCATAGGACATATAATCATAATGAACATATACTATAAGAAGGTGATGGGTCTCGACATAGGGCGTTTTTGGTTTGAGATAGCCAAAATGCTGCCCGCCGTCATAGTCCCCTCTGTTCTTCTCGTGCTGTTTATGAAGGTCACAGCCCTTTCGGGCAGAATGGGCTTTCTCATCTACGGCGTCGTGTTCGTGCTGATCTACGGCCTTTGCATGATGCTTTTCGGCCTGAACAAGGAGGAAAAGCGCATACTCTTCCGCCGCTTTTAGCGGAAAAAGCTATTTTTCAAGGAGGCAGCCATGCTGAATGATATACTCTATGTAATAATTTTTATTCTTTATACGGTCTGTTTTTATCATTACCTGACCTTTTCTTTCCACATGCTTCAGCTGTCCTCATACCACAACCCGACGCACCTTCTGTATGAGAACAACCACCAGAGGTACATATACGCACCCTACAAGGTCTTTCTGTGCCTGCCGCCCCTTATGCTGCTCATAGGCAGAGGATTTTTCACGGCGGCTCTCATTCTCTCCCTTCCCGTCATGCTGTGGTTTGCCTATATCTCAAAACCCTTAAAGGCGAAAAAACCCTTCGTTGTGACGGCAAGAATAAAAAGGCTCTACTGTGCCGCCTTTGTGCTTTACGGCATAGTGTGCCTCGCGGCATTTCTCTGCCCCATATGCCACCCGTCCTTTCTCCTTGCGCTGACGGCGGTGTTTTCGGTGTTCATCTACCCCTTTACACGCCTTTGCAACACGATAAACAGACCTATTGAAAGGTCTGTGGCAAATCACTATATAAAGGAAGCCCGGGACATTCTCAAATCCAAAGAGGACATGACGGTCATCGGCATTACGGGCAGCTACGGCAAGACATCGACGAAATATTTCCTCAATTCGATACTTTCCTACCGCTTTGAATCCCTCATGACCCCTGCCAGCTACAACACCACCATGGGCGTTGTCCGCACGGTGAGGGAAAATCTCAAGCCCACCACCAGTCATTTTGTGGTTGAAATGGGGGCGAGACATCTGGGCGAGATAAAGGAGATATGCGACATTGTCCACCCGAATATGGGCATCATCGCCTCGATAGGCCCTCAGCACCTTGAGACCTTCGGCAGCCTTGACAATGTGGTAAAGGCAAAGATGGAGCTTTACGACGCAGTAAAGCAGAACGGCACGGTATTTCTCAACATCGACAGCGACCCCATATATGAAAATCTCCCCACAGAGGGCAAAATCGTAACCTACGGCATAAAACGCACCGCCGATTACATGGCATATGACCTATCTGTAAGCGAGATGGGAATAAGCTTTTATGTAAAGACTCCCGAAGGGGAGACCGAGAGATTTACCACGAAGCTCCTCGGCGCTCACAATGTCCTCAACATCTTGGGCGCAATATCGGTGGCTCACAAGCTTGGCATGAGCCTTAAAAGCATGACTGTTCCCGTGGCGTGTCTCGAGGCTGTGCCCCACAGACTGGAGATAAAGGGCGGCGGCGAAAATGTAATCATAGACGACGCCTACAACTCCAACCCCATAGGGGCAAAAGCCGCCCTCGATGCACTCAATCTCTGCGACGGCATGAAGATAATCATAACTCCCGGCATGGTGGAGCTCGGCGACAGGGAATATGAGCTCAACAAGATTTTCGGCACTCAGATAGCCGAAATATGCGACTATGTCTGCCTTGTAGGGGCCGACCACATATACGACGGTCTCACGGAGGCAGGCTTTGACGAGGAAAAAATATTCCGCACAAAAGATGTCCGCGAGGCGATAAACCACGCCACATCACTCAAGAGCACAAAAAACGGCAAGAAGTATATTCTTCTGGAAAACGACCTGCCCGACAACTATTAAGGAGGCACTATGCAGGAAAGATTTGCCCCTCTTTTTGAAGAGCCCTTCGCCCTTGCCGTCATGAGCGGCTTCCGCAAGGGTCAGAAGGCGGAATTTTCAAAGGTCACGGTAACTCCCTTTGACAAAAAAGGGGAGAGAATGTGGCAGTTTACCTATGTCTACCCCAAAAAGGAGATACATGAAAATGTTACGGCGTCAGAGGGAATAGAAAAGCTCTACGGTCTTTTTGACATTTTCACCCAGTGTCAAATATATTCCCAAAGCCACGACTACCATGTGACCCTTTTTTCCAAAATGAAGATAAAGACGGCCGACCCCACCAAAACTGTGGAAAAGGGCGGTCACGACCGTGAGAAAAACTACATAATTTCCCCCACAGAGGGCGCCGATTTTCTCAAAGAACTGGGGGTCATGGGTGAAAACGGCACGGTCAACAAGGCAAAATACGATAAATTCCGCCAGATAAACCGCTATCTGGAGTTTGTGTCCGACATAAGCGACAGCCTTTTCAAAGGCGAGGACATAAAGGTCGTCGACTTCGGCTGCGGCAAGAGCTACCTGACCTTTGCCCTCTACTATTACCTCACCCAAAAGAAGGGCAGAAAGGCGAAAATCGAAGGTCTCGACCTCAAAAAAGATGTCATCGAGCACTGTTCGTCCCTTGCGAAAAAGCTGGGCTATGACGGTCTGACCTTTTCCTACGGCGACATAAAGGACTATGAGGGTGAGGCGCCCACCATGGTCATCTCCCTTCACGCCTGCGACACCGCCACCGACGAGGCGCTGTTCAAAGGCATTTTGTGGAAAAGTCCCGTCCTCATGGCGGTGCCCTGCTGTCAGCACGAGCTCAATCCACAGCTCAAAGAGGGCAGAGACACAGGCATGCTGCGCTACGGTCTCATAAGGGAGCGCCTTGCCGCCTTAATTACCGACACGGCGAGAGTCCTGCTTTTGGAGAGCGTGGGATACAGGACAGATGTCATCGAGTTTATCCCCACAGAGCACACCCCGAAAAATATTCTCATAAGGGGAGTTTTAAAGGGCGGCTTTTCCGAAAAGCATTACAGGGAATATTTAGAGCTCAAAAAACAGTGGGGCTTTGAGCACACACTGGAAAAAAGGCTCAGGTCGGCAGGACTTCTGCCCAAAGACGAATAATAAAAACGGAGCGGGAACGCTCCGTTTTTTGTTTGGGGTAATGCACCCGCAGGGAACGAATTTACCCCACCCGCCGTGCGTGCGGGGACTCCATGAAATTGAATAGTATTCGGCGATACTCATCGCCGTGCCGGGCGTTTGCCATCCGTGTGTCGTTCCGTTTGGTCTGCTCGTTGATGTTGCTTTACGGAGAGCCGAGGCTCGACCGCCGACAAGTGTCGGCGTGCCCTATTTAATCTCTCGGGGTCCCCATTGACAGGGTCAATGGGGTAAATGGGCATTTCAGCCGTTCCCTACTTTAACGGATAAGTCCGCCGTGGACATCGCGGGATTGAACAGGCACACCTGCACTCGTCGGCGGTCTAACCCTGGCTCTCCTTCTCTCGTCCTGCGCCCGCATGGAACGAATTTACCCCATCGCCGTGTCGGGCGTTTGCCCTCCGAGTGTCGTTCCGTTTATTATGCAAAGTAATAAATTACCCCGTATGTGTCCCATTAACGGGACGCTATATTCCTTTTGCCCTTTCGCGGTTGAATTTTCCCGAAAAATGGTTTATAATTATGATATGCGGGATAATCTGCCTGTTCGGCATAAATTTCCCCCGTCTGCGCATAAAAATCTCACAAGGAGGCCCGATATGGCGATTACCGAAGTACTCAAATGCGAAAATGAGGGTGGTTCGTTTATATGGAAACACCCCGAAGAAGATTTTAACACCCTAAGCCAGCTCATCGTCCACGAGAGCCAGGAGGCTGTGTTTTTTGCCGACGGCAAGGCTCTTGACCTTTTCGGCCCGGGCCGCTACACCCTGGACACCAGAAATATACCCCTTTTAAGCTCTGTAATAAACATTCCCACAGGGGGCGTTTCCCCCTTCCACTGCGAGGTCTACTTTATAAATAAGGCCGAGCAGATGGCGATAAAATGGGGCACCGACAGCAAGGTGCATTTCAACGAGCCCACTTTGGGCTTTCCTCTTGCCATCGGAGCTTCGGGCGAGATGACCGTGGCTGTAAACGATTCGAGAAAACTTCTCTTAAAGCTTGTGGGCACAAACCGCGGTTTTGACAGAATGTCTCTTTCGGAGTATTTCCGCGGCGTCATGATGACCGAGATAAAATCAAATCTCTCCGCCGCCTTCGGCTCGGGCAAAATAGGCATATTTACCGCCGACGAAAAGCTCAAAGAGCTTTCGGAAGAGATAAAGACCGCTCTTTCCCCCTCATTTGACCTTTACGGCCTGTCCCTTATGCAGTTTTTCGTGACGACCGTCATAAGACCCGAGGGAGACCCCCAGTATGAAAACTTAAAACAGCTCTATTTCCGCCGCTACGCCGATGTGGCCGACGCCCGGATCAGGCAGCAGGTGGGCATCATAGAGCAGCAGACCGAAGCCCAAAAGACGGTGATATCCTCCGAGGCCGCCGCAAAGAAGCGTTCCATCGAGGGTTATACATATCAGCAGGAAAGAGGCTTTGATGTGGCCGAAAAAGCGGCCGCCAACGAGGCGTCGGGACAGTTTGCCGGCATGGGCATAGGCCTCGGCATAATGAGCGGAGCTTCAAACCTTGTGGGCGGCGCCGTAAACAGCGCCGTCGGCGCGGCCTTCGCCCCTCAAAATCAACCCCAAAGTCAAAACGAAGGCGGCGAAATGCTCTTCTGCGACAACTGCGGCGCAAGGCTTGAGCCCGGCTCGGCCTTCTGCGACAACTGCGGCGCATCGCTGAAACCTGCCGATGTCTGCTCAAGGTGCGGCTACCACTTTACAAGACCGGGCAAATTCTGCCCCAAGTGCGGCGAGAGGAGGAGCTGACATGAAAAACGGCAACAAGATTCCCCTCATAGTTTTCCTCTGCCTTGCGGCAGCCTTTAACGCCGCCGCCTTTCTGCTTCCCTTTGACAGGGGAAACGGATTTTACACCGCCCTTATTTTTACCGAGATCGATTTGATTCTCAGTCTCCTGCTTATGACAAGGGGAGACTTTGACAGCAGCAAAAAACTGTTTTACGCCCTGCCCGTCTTTCATGTGTCGGCAGTGGGACTTATTTTGCAGTTTGTGGTGTTTTTCGCCTCGGCGGGCTTCGCCCTTTCGGGCAATACCGCCGCCCTGCTTTCGGTGCTGGTTCTGGCATTTTCGGTCATTCTCTATGTCCTCACCATGGGCGCGGCAAAGCATGTCTCAGCCATGGACAAAAAGGACGAGCTGAAAACAGCCTTTAAAAAAGAGACTATGGACGCCCTTTCGTCCCTCATCGGCCTTGAAAAAGACGGGGATATAAAGAAATCCCTCTCGGATTTTGCCGAAAAGCTCCGCTTTTCCGACCCTATAAGCAAAGGCGCCGAGGAGCAGGAGATGGAGATAAAGGAGATCATCGCGTCCTTTGGCTCAAAGGACAAAAAAGAGAGCCTTGAAAGGCTCAACATACTGCTTATGGAGCGAAACAGAAGGATAAAATCGTCAAAATAGACTTTAAATCCTCTGAATGTTCCCATTTTCTTGACTTTTTTTATTTTTATTTTATAATTA